>UMFP01002354.1_pt1 | contig 27651 bp, 17 predicted proteins | sample 1965031 | NCBI WGS metagenome assembly UMFP01 (sample SAMEA4836048, study PRJEB28245) | human gut metagenome | biome: gut microbiome; material: fecal sample | place: Denmark | collected 2008
GAGATGACGCTTTCAAATCCGGCGGCGATGGAAGAGGCGGCATCCAGTTCGCCTTCGTGGATGATGCAGGACGTCTGCCCTACGACGGAGTCGATGTTGTAGGGAATCAGTTCGGCTCCCTGCACCATTTTGAAATGCTTCTTGCCGCTGCGGAATTTCGTGTTCACGAGTTGCCCGCCCTCGAAGTAGTTGAAGCAGACGCAACGCTCCTTCGCGGCGGACTCCGGCATAAATTCTTCCTGCTCCGTGATGCGCAGCGCGGCTATGACGGACTGCGGGATGCAGCGCGTTTCGACCAGCCAACGTTCTGTGGCTTCGGACAGCGTGGTCTTCGAAGCGTCAAACACCGGACGGCGGAAATGCTGCGGAACGGCTGCCGCACGACGCTGGCGGGCTGCACGGCGTTCTGCCTTCTCTCGTTCTTCATTGTCGTCGGGGACGTAGAAGTCGGCCCCGCAATGGTAGCAGTGGCAATGTCCGGTGTCGATATTGACACGCAGCGAACGGTCGCGCTTGTTATGCCGCGTAGGGAGACATTGATTACAGATTGTCTTGATAACTCCACTCGTGCGATGACGTACATCGACTTGGTGACTGGCAAAATTTCTCATAATTTTTGTTTTACTTTTTTAGATTGAATACTTCATCACAATTAAACGTGGGGTGAGTACCTGCCGGACGTGGGGCGAGCAACCTTTGTGCGTGGGGCGGACAAGCCCCGGACGCAGGCTGAAGGACATCCATCCCCCGTCCGGCGAAGGATGAAAGCCGGACTCAGTGCACCCACCTCTTGCGCACGTCGTCCCACACTGCCGAGCTGTCCGGCCGCGGTGGCGCATCGTCCGGAATGACATGTCCCAGATACGTCCGCTGCCCGCCGGCTATGCTCTCAAACCGGTTCATATTCCCGCTATCCCTCTCCTTGAGCTCCTGTAGCAATACATCGCGCAACCTGCCGCAAGTGGGAGAACCTGCCGCGACATAGTTGGAGAAATAACGCCGCACATCCTCAAGAAACAGCAGTTCGCCCCCCTTGCCGTAGAGCCGGATATGGTTCTTGAACAGCATGATGACCTGTTGCTGATGCTCAAGAAAAAGCAGCCCCAAGCCCGAATGCTGTCCCGCCAGCTCCATGTACGTCCGTGAAGCGGCAAGCTCGTCCACCAGTTTCTCCCATGGAAGCACCTGTTGCAACGGACGTCCGCCGGCCTTTTCCGCCGGAACAATCCTCATACCAGCGGCAGCAACAGCAGCAGTTTCCCGTTTTCCGCCGGTATTGCTACTGTTGTTCACAACAGGAGTAATACTCTTGTTCTCTTCTCCTCTCTTCTCTTGGGTTTCATTCGGTTTTTGCCCCTTGCTGGCGGGCGTTTCAGCGCTTTTCACAACCTTCTTCGGGCGACCGCCTTTTTTGCCGTTTTCGGCATTCAGCCGCCACTTCGCTTCCAGGTTTTTCATCACCTTGTCCAGGTAAGGAGCACGAAACGTCTGCCGCTCCTCATCCACCTCGAAAAGGTTGAATTCGCGGAGCACGCGCCCTATCAAATCCAAGTCCATATCATAGCGCCTGGCAAGCGCCTGCAACGGAAGCAGCTTGCACGAGGCTTCGTAATTGTCCTTCGTACGCAGATGCAACAGCAGCATCACGTAAATTCCGAGGGCTTCCGCAGCCCCCAACTCCAACATCATGCCGGCAATATTGTCGTCACTCAATAAATTTACCTCCAAATTGAAATACTGGTCTTTTTTCATCCCGACAGCTAAGTGTTTAAAATTCAACATGTAAATCTTTCGGCCGCAAAGGTGTGGAATATTTTATATACCATCGGTCGCATATCTGCGACATGCCGAATCTTATTTTATCGGAACTTTGCATCATTATTTACAAATAACCATTCCTATAATGAAACAAAAATGCAATCATACACTCGCTGAAATAGAAGAAAACAATATCGTAGACCGGATATACAACAACCAGATCCTATTGATAAAAGAATTGCTTCATGCATCCGGATTGACAACCGAAGACCTGTGCGTACATCTCGACATAGACAAATCCACCTTCTACAGATGGTATCAGAACAATCATCCTGTCAGAATAGACTCCCACACATACATACACGCCTGCATCTTCCTCCAACAGCATATGGCAGAACACAAAATCCCTTTTACGGAAGAAATAACCAAGCTGATAGAAGATACAGAACTATTCTGCCCTCATCCAATAATGTCCTGACATGAATTTAGACAGGAAAAAAAGATAGAATTATCATATCTTTTCATACCTTTGTGGCAAAGCTCAGTTTATTAAGGCTCAGAAAAAAAACATGAATGACAGTGAAGAAACAAGCAGTCCGGCGATAAAAGCACTTATTGTATTCAGAGAAGATGGGGACACAGACAATCTGTTCGTCCCCATCTTGTGCGATGCCATTCGTGCGGGCGGCATCGACGTGCGATGTTCAACAAAGGAATTCTGGGAATCGGACAAGACTTATGACATCATCCACTTCCAATGGCCGGAAGAAGTGGCGGGCCGGACGTGCAACGACTCCGGCATCATCCGCCGGCTCGAAGAACGGATTCGCTTCTTTCGCTCGCAAGGCGCACATTTTATCTATACGCGCCACAATGTACGGCCGCATGATGCCAATGAGGTTATCAGCCGGGCGTATGACATTATCGAATCGCAAAGCGATGTCGTGGTGCATATGGGGCGGTTCAGCCGCGACGAATTTGCCGCCAGGTATCCCGGCAGCCGGAATGTCGTGATTCCACATCACATTTATCAATATACCTATCAGGAGAATATCAGCGTAGAGCGTGCACGCCAATACCTGCGGCTTCCGCAGGAAGCGTTCGTTGTCACTTGTATCGGGAAATTCCGCGACCGCGAAGAAAGACGCATGACACTGGATGCATTCCGCGCCTGGGACGAGCCGCGCAAATTACTGTCAGCACCACGTTTCCACCCTTTTTCCCGACACGACAGCTACGGGCGGAACTTTCTGAAACGATGGGCGTCAAGAGCCGGATATTATCTGCTGATGCCGCTACTCAACCGTGCGCTGAAGCTGAAAGCCGGTGCCGGTGACGAACGGATAGACGACTGTGACCTGCCTTATTACATTGCCGCCTCGGACGTGCTGCTGATTCAGCAAAAGGACATATTGAATTCGGCCGACGTGCCTCTCGCGTTCCTCTTCCGTAAAGTCATTATCGGGCCCGATTGCGGAAATATCGGCGGGTTGTTGAAAAGTACAGGGAATCCTACTTTCCACCCCGGCAGGAAAGAAGACATCATATGGGCACTGGAAGAAGGCAGGCGCCTGTCCGTCCGGGGAAAAGGAGAAATGAACTATGCGTATGCCATGGAAAACATGCGTGTAAGCAAAGTGGGTAAACAATATGCCGCACTCTACAAAGAGCTGGCAAACAGGGCATGATACGGGAAAGTATCCGTCAGCGCCATAAAAATTACAGAAAGCATGGAAAACAAGAATATAAAAGTCAGCGTTGTCATCCCTGTTTACAATACTGAAAAATATGTCCGGGAAGCGGTGGAAAGCATTATGCACCAAAGCCTGAAAGAACTGGAAATCATCATTATCAACGACGGGTCTACCGACGGAAGTCTCCATATAGCAGAAGAACTGAAAAGCGCGGACAACCGTATCAAAATATACTCGCAGGCAAACCAGGGACTATCAATGGCACGCAATGCCGGTATCTTACATGCTCACGGTACATATATTTATTTCATGGACAGTGACGACCTGTTGGAAAAAGACGCCATGCAACTGTGCTACCGCAAATGTGAGGAAGAAAAGCTTGATTTCGTTTTCTTCGACGCGCAAAGTTTTTTTGACGGCAACCTGAAGGATGCTCCTTCACTAAGTTACAATCGCACGGACAAGCTGGAAGATAGAACCTATACCGGGAATGAAGCGCTCAAGACACAGTTGGAAAACCGGGAATATACCCCTTCGGCGTGCCTGAACTTTATCCGCCGGAGTTTTCTAGAGAAAAACGGGTTGCGGTTTTATCCCGGCATCGTGCACGAAGACCAGCTGTTCACCACCCTGCTTTACCTGCAAGCCGGAAAAACCGCCTGCATCAAGCGGACATTTTTCCAACGGCGCATGAGAGAAAACTCTATCATGACAGGCAAGTTCACCAACCGGAACATCGAGGGATATCTTACCGTCACACGGGAAATACTCGATTTCAAAAAGCGGACAGTGGAACGCAAAAACGGAGCAATCATCGACCTGTATCTCTCGCAGATGCTCGATGCCGCCATGTGGCAGGCACATACGCTCAGATTGCCGGAACGGCTCAGACTGGCATGGCTATGCCTGCACAAGTACCGGAAATATGTGTCGGCAAGGACAATAGGGACGCTATTATTCAAGTCACTGCTTACTAACCGTTAATAACAACAATCTTAAATAATGAGTTAAAACAATAACCATTAACAATGAGTTAAGAATAACAACTATCAACAATGACAAACAATATCAAAGGACAACTCTTCTCCGGAGTATTTTACACCGCACTCGCCAAGTACAGCGGCGTCATCATCTCGCTTGTGGTGGCAGGCGTACTGGCACGCCTGCTCTCGCCGGACGACTTCGGAGTGGTGGCCATCGCTTCCGTGATTATCGCGTTTTTCAACCTTTTCACCGACATGGGGGTGTCCCCTGCCATCGTGCAGCATAAGTCGCTGACCAAAGAGGAACTGTCGGACATCTTCTCGTTCACGGTGTGGACGGGCATCGGTATCAGTGTGCTGTTCTTTGCCGCGTCATGGCTCATCGCCGACTATTACGGGAGCGAAATCCTGCGCACGCTGTGCCAACTGCTCTCCGTCAACCTGCTTTTCGCTTCCGCCACCATCGTGCCCGGAGCGCTGTTCTACCGCAACAAGGAGTTCAAGTTTATTGCCATCCGCAGCTTCGTCATACAACTGTCCGGCGGTGCAGCAGCCGTGACCGCAGCCCTCTGCGGGGCGGGACTGTATGCACTGATTATCAACCCGATACTTTCCAGCGTCCTGATATTCGCCATCTCCTACCAACGTTATCCGCAGCGGTTGCGCTTCACGTTGGGACTGACGCCGCTACGGAAGATTTTCTCCTACTCCGCCTACCAGTTCCTGTTCAACGTCATCAATTATTTCAGCCGCAATCTGGACAAACTGCTGATTGGCAAATACATGGGTATGTCCCCCCTTGGATATTACGAAAAATCCTACCGCCTGATGATGCTTCCCCTGCAAAACATCACGCAAGTCATCACGCCCGTGATGCACCCCATTTTCAGCGATTTCCAGAACGACAAAGGAAAACTGGCCGGCTCTTACGAACGCATTGTCCGCTTCCTTGCGTTCATCGGCCTGCCGCTCAGCGTGTTGCTTTTCTTTACAGCGGAAGAAGTGACGCTGATTATCTTCGGCGACCAATGGCTGCCGTCCGTACCCGTATTCCGGATACTGGCGCTTTCGGTCGGGATACAGATTATCCTTTCCTCGTCCGGCTCCATCTTTCAGGCGGCAGGCGACACACGCAGCCTGTTCGTCTGCGGCGTGTTCTCGTCCACTCTCAACGTAGCGGGGATACTGCTCGGAATCTTCCATTTCGGCACACTGACAGCGGTAGCCGCCTGCATCGTGGTGACGTTCACCATCAATTTCGCGCAGTGCTACTGGCAGATGTACCGGGTGACTTTCCGGCAGAGCGCGTGGCCGTTCATACGTCAGCTTATTTCGCCGCTCGTAGTCAGCCTGCTGATGGCGGCGGCACTCGTCCCCATGCAATGGGCGATGGAAGGTATGAACATATTTTTTACAATTATAGCCAAAAGTATCGTTAGTTTTATTATCTTTGGCATTTATATACAGATGACACGCGAGTACGATATTATCGGAAAGGTGCGGTCGCTGACAAAAAAGTCTATATAACTATGAATATACGGAACATTTTTATAACCATACGCTATAAGATAAGATATGGCAGCACGGTAGAGTGGTACAATTTCTGGTATCTGGCGTTAAGGAAAAAACATGGAATTGTACCGCAAGTGGCATCTATCGGCGATACAATCCGTAAAATCATAGACGACCGCTGCTCTGTCAGCCGCCTGGGCGATGGAGAAATCCTGCTGACCAGACCGGACAAGAAACTCAAGTTCCAGACGGGGAACCCGCTACTGGCACAGAGATTGGTGGAGATACTGGCAAGCAATGAGGAAGGGCATATCGTCTGTATTCCAGATACATTCAGCAATCTTTACCGCTATATAAGGAAGAGCCGGCGGTTTTGGCGGACACATTTCTTTATTTACGGTTCGTGGTGGGACAGGTTGCTCGTGCCCGGACGGAAGTATTATAACGCATTCGTCACGCGTCCCTACATGGATTTCGCCGACAAGGAGAATGCCGGCCGGTGGTTTCACGACATGAAGCAAATCTGGGACGACCGGAATGTCGTTTTTATCGAAGGGGAGAAAAGCCGTCTCGGTGTAGGCAACGACCTCTTTGACAATGCCCGGAGTATCCGGCGTATCCTCTGCCCGTCCCGGAACGCGTTCGACCGCATAGACGACATAAGGCAGGAAGCCTGCAAGCAGGATAAGGACGTGCTGTTCCTGATTGCCCTCGGCCCCACTGCCACGGTGCTTGCCTACGACTTGCACAAAGCCGGATACCAGGCGATAGACGCAGGACACATGGACGTGGAATATGAATGGTGGCGGATGGGGACACGGAAGAAAGTGAAACTGGCACGAAAATATGTAAACGAGACTGCCATCGGCAGCGAAGTGTCCGACGCCGGCGAGGAATACCGGGAACAAATCATTGCCCGAATCGTTTGAATCAGAGAGTAAAAAAGCAAAATAAACAATCTATTGAATACAGAGAAAAGAACGAATGAAAGCCTTATTCATCATATTTCACGGCTTTAACGAAGCCAACGGAATCAGCAAAAAGATTCATTATCAGGTGAAAGCCCTCAAAGAATGCGGAGTGGACGTACACTTGTGCCATTACAACGTCACCCCCTACGGCGAACGCCGCTGGATGGTGGACGATGAAGTGATTGCTGATTTCGGCAAGGGATTCACCGCTAAATTATGGAAACGGGTTTACTACTCCCCCATCATCGAATATGCACGCCGCGAGGGAATCGGACTGGTGTATATCCGCTCTTATCATAATGCCAACCCTTTCACGCTGCGGCTGGCGAAACGACTGAAACGTACCGGCGCAAAGGTAGTCATGGAAATTCCGACTTACCCTTACGACCAGGAATACGTCACCCGGTCGATGAAACTGGGACTGGCCGTCGACCGCTTTTTCCGTCGGAGCCTGGCGAAGAGACTGGACGGCATCGTCACTTTTTCCAATGCGGAGACTATCTTCGGCGGGCGCACGATACGTATATCCAATGGGATAGATTTTGATGACATCCCGATGAAGCGGCACTGCAACGACACTTCACACGAGCTGCACCTTATCGGCGTGGCCGAGGTGCATTACTGGCACGGATTCGACCGCCTCGTGCGCGGACTGGCGGAGTATTACCGGACGAATCCCGAATATAAGGTTTATTTCCATATCGTAGGGCCGCTGACCGGTGAACGGGAACGTGCGGAAATCCTGCCGGTCATTCAGGAGAACCATCTGGAAGAGTATGTCCGCATACACGGGCCTTTGCACGGCGAAGAGCTGGACACACTGTTCGAACAGACGGATTTTGCCATCGGCAGCCTGGGACGCCACCGAAGCGGAATCACCTACATCAAGACGCTGAAAAACCGTGAATACGCTGCGCGCGGATTTGCCTTCACTTACTCGGAGACGGACGAGGACTTCGAACGGATGCCGTATGTGTGGAAAACGCCACCGGACGAATCGCCCGTGGATATCGGGAAACTGATTGATTTCCAACGGAATCAAGCTATGACTCCCGCGGAAATCCGTGAATCCGTCCGCCCGCTCTCATGGAAAGCGCAAATGCAAAAGGTCATCGACAAAGTGGGTGTCTCCATATAGGGCAGGTATTTTTTAGTAATTATAGAACAAACAATATATTGATAGAACAATGAAAATAGCTTATTGTATCCCTGCACTCTACTATCCCAGCGGCATGGAACGGGTGCTGACACTGAAAGCGAATTATTTTGCCGAAGTGTTCGGTTACGAAATACATATCATCATGACGGAAGGCAAAGACCGGAAGCCATATTATGACCTGCACCCGTCCATCATCCTTCACCAGCTTGACATCGACTACGACCAACTGAACGGAATGCCGCTTTACAAAAGGCTTCCGAAATATATCGTCAAGCAAGGGCTTTTCAAGAGGAAACTGAACGAATGCCTGCATCAGATCAAGCCGGACATCACCATCTCCCTGCTCCGCCGCGACATCAACTTTATCAACAGCATGACGGACGGCAGCGTGAAACTGGGCGAGATACATTTCAACAAGTCCAATTACAGGGATTTCAGCAACAGCCGCCTGCCCGCCTTCATGCGGGCTATCGCAAGGCGGTACTGGAGAGCGCAATTGTACCGCCAGCTCCGCCAACTGGAACGTTTCATCGTGCTGAGCCACGAGGACGCGCGCGAATGGACGGAACTGTCGAACGTGGAAGTGATTCACAACCCGCTTCCTTTCTTTCCGGACAAGGTTTCCGACGGGAACAGCAAACAGGTGATTGCCGTCGGGCGTTACGTCCCGCAGAAAGGGTTCGACCGGCTGATTCCCGCCTGGCAAATCGTAGCCCGGAAGCACCCGGACTGGGTGTTGCGTATCTACGGGGACGGGATGCGCGAACAACTTCAGCAGCAGATTGACTCGCTGGGAATCACGGATAGCTGTATCCTCGAACCTACCGTGCCGGACATTGTCAACAAATATTGCGAGAGTTCCATATTCGCCCTGTCGTCCCGCTTCGAAGGGTTCGGAATGGTCATCATCGAAGCGATGGCGTGCGGCGTGCCGCCCGTCTCGTTCACGTGTCCTTGCGGGCCGAGGGATATTATCGACGACGGAAAGGACGGCTTGCTGGTGGAAGACGGAAATATAGAAGAACTAGCCGGGAAGATTTCGTATCTGATCGAGCATGAGGATATACGCAAAGAGATGGGACGGCAAGGACGAATCGACGTCCGGCAGTTCCGGATAGAAAATATAGCCGGGCAATGGAAACGACTGTTCGAGAGTCTTGTCCCGGCATCTGATAACAAATAAAGCATCCAATGTCTATGAAATGGTATTCCAAGTATTTACAGGTATACGAAAAACCTTTTGCGGAAGCCCCGCAGTCCGTTATCGAAGAGGTGCGCCGCAATCTCGCAGGATTGCAGAGCAAGGAACCGCTCGTCACGGTGTCCCTCATCGGATACAATGAAGAAAAGCATCTGCTTGCCTGCCTCTGGTCGCTGAGCGAGATGCAGTGCAAATATCCCGTAGAAATCATCGGTGTGGATAACGAATCGAAAGACTGTACGGCGGAAATCTATGAGGCATGCGGAGTGCCTTATTTCACGGAAACACGGCATAGTTGCGGCTTTGCCCGTCTCTGCGGATTAAATCATGCGCGGGGCAAATATCATATTAATATTGATTCTGACACCATGTATCCGCCGAGGTATGTCGAAACGATGGTGGATGCGCTTGAAAAGCCCGGTATAGTAGCTGTCAGCTCACTGTGGAGCTACATTCCGGACAAAGAGCATCCCTGGCTGGGACTGAAATTCTATGAAGCAACGCGCGACCTGCATTTATGGTTACAATCTTTTAAACGTCCTGAACTTAGTGTACGCGGGCTCGTGTTTGCCTACCGCACGGACTTTGCACGAGAAACGGGGATTCGCACGGATATTATCCGGGGTGAGGACGGGTATCTGGCTCTGCAACTGAAGGCGTACGGGAAAATCGCTTTTGTACGCAAAAGGCGGGCAAGGGCTGTGACCGGATATGGCACTGTGGGGGCTGACGGTTCGTTGTTCGATAGTTTCAGGGTGCGTGTCGTCAGCAGGCTGAAAGGTATCGGCGGGCTTTTCACGAAAAAGAAGGAGTATAAGGATGAGGACAGTAATCTTGTAGAAAAGAAGAAATAGAGGTATGAACAGGATTCTAAATATTGCTTGGGTTTTATTGTTGTTGTGCTTGGTAACTACCGGTTGCATAAAGAAAATGAATTTGTATCAGGGAGACAAGGATGACAGTGATGGTGGAAAAACAACGGATAAAGGAAGAGACGTAATCTGCGATACGGAATTCCTCTACCCCTTTATCAAAGAGACACGTTCAAAAAAAATAGATATCACCATCCACCTGAAAAAGGACAGGCAGGTATCGGGTCTGAATGCGGAAATTCCACCTTTAAAATATAATAAGGAGTGGCTGTTCATGCTGACACAGGACGACTGTGTCCAATCGGCTTTCTGCAATACTTGGGCAGCTATTCATGGCAGACCGTTGTCCGACAATTACTTTTATGACCTTGTACATCTCCAAGAGGGGGATTTGCCGCCTGACTATTATTATTTGGGAAAGACATTGGGCAGCACGGACGGGACAGGACGCGAAGTTCGCTTTTCATTTGCCACAACGGTGGCTGCCGAGTGGGAGTTTATGAACGCTCATTCAAATGTCAACAAGGGATTCGACGGAAATTATTACCGTTTCTACAAAAAGACGGGACTGGTATGGGGAAATCTCAGGGAAATGATAAACTATGGTGTGGGTATTGCCTTTCATGACTTGAATGTCGAAGAGAATGAAAAGACAGTGGATAAATTATACAAGCACTATGGTGACGCACAAGCCATTATCCTTGACAAGTTGGACGGACGCGGCTGCAAAATGCTGGCAGAACCGAACGGAGAAAAGATATATATTGAAGCGGCAGAGCAGTATCATCCTATCAGGACGATGGCTGCACAAAGCGGGGCTGTAAAGTTGTATCCGTTCAAAGTGAATACGAATTTGGAAAAGACGGTACTTGAAAGGGCTTTTTATGACCCCGCGCCGAATAGCGGAATGACAAATCCGGACATGGTGAAAGCTGCTGTCATCGAAGAGCTTGCTCTTCCCAAAAAGGAAAGAGCCGCTATCTATGCAAGTGTTCATAATACGGATACCAATTGGGTTAATTTGTTGGCATGGCTCAACGATACATATGGCAAGGATGGCGATGACTCTATGTGGTTCACCAACCAGGAAGAGTATTATGAGTATAATTATTACCGCCAATATAGTATCCCGAATATCTATCAGGCGGATACCCATACATGGAAACTGACTTTGAACCTGGATGGCGGGAATTATTTCTGTTATCCTTCTGTTACAGTCAATATTCCGGGTATCGACCTATCCGACATTGACCGTATAGAGACGAACGACGAGATTACCGGATTCAGTTACGGCAATTATAAAGACGGGGTCATGATGAATATCGACTGCCGGACATCTTTAGTGGAACATGCCACAAACTTCGTGAAACGATATGAAGCCAATCCGACAGACACTTCTGCCCAAACGGATGCCTATTATTTTGTAAGGATGCTGAAAGAATCGGAAACGAAAGATGAATTATTGAAACGAATTGAATAATATCCATTTAAACAAATAATACGACCATGAACGATACCCTTACTCTTTGGCTTGAAATTATATTTTGGTTTGCCCTGTTCATCGTGTTCTATACGTATCTGGGCTACGGGATTGTGCTGTATATTCTGGTCAAGCTGAAAGAGCTTTTCGTGAAGCCGGTGAGGCGCTCGCTGCCATCGGTGGAAGAGGAACTGCCGGAAGTGACGCTCTTCATCACTGCTTTCAACGAGGAAGACGTGGTGGATGAGAAAATGGAGAACAGTCTTGAGCTCGATTATCCGGCGGACAAGCTGCATATCGTCTGGGTGACGGACGGCAGCGATGACGGTACGAATGAGCGTTTGCAGACTCGCTGGGCAGGAAAGGCGACGGTGTATTTCCAACCGTTGCGACAGGGAAAGACGGCAGCAATGACACGAGGAATGGCGCTTGTGGATACGCCGCTCGTAGTCTTTACGGATGCCAATACGATGGTGAACCGCGAAGCGATACGGGAGATTGTGCTCGCTTTTCAAGATGAAAAAGTCGGTTGCGTGGCGGGTGAGAAACGGATTGCCGTGCAGACGAAGGACGGGGCGGCTGCCGGTGGCGAAGGGATTTACTGGAAGTATGAGTCGACGTTGAAGGCGTTGGACGCACGGTTGTATTCGGCCGTGGGGGCTGCGGGAGAGCTGTTTGCCGTACGCCGGAAGTTGTTCGAGGCGATGGAGCCGGACACGTTGCTGGATGATTTTATTCTTTCGTTGAGGATTACGATGAAGGGATACACGATTGCTTATTGCACCAATGCGTATGCCATCGAGAGCGGGTCGGCGGATATGCGGGAAGAGGAAAAGAGGAAGGTGCGCATTGCTGCGGGCGGGTTGCAGTCTATCTGGCGGTTGCGCCCGTTGCTGAATCCTTTCAGGTACGGGGTGTTGAGCTTTCAATATACGTCGCACCGGGTGTTGCGGTGGTCGGTCACGCCGTTTCTGCTGTTCGCACTGCTCCCGCTCAATGTGGCGATTTTATTACTGGGCGGCTCAACGGTATTTTATGGGGTGTTGCTCGGGTTGCAGGTTCTCTTCTATATTTTAGGGTATTGGGGGTATTACCTGTCTACCAAGCAGATAAAGAACAAGTTGCTTTTTATTCCGTATTATTTCCTTTTCATGAATGTCAATGTGTTGAAAGGGATACGGTATCTGAGAAAGAAGAAAGGCAGCGGGGCTTGGGAAAAGGCGAAGCGGGCGGAGAAGTAGAAACAAATCTCAAAATCTTTTGTTAACTTAAATGAGACACGACTGTCTCAATCATCTTAAAAAAGAAAACAGACATGGACAGAACATTACATGATGCAAGTAATGCACAGAGAATATTGGAACTGACAGCGGATACGATGCTATTAGTGGACAGGAATGGCGTCTGCGTGGACATCGCGCCCCAATGTGACACATGGTTTCTGCAGGAAGATGTACTTTTAGGGAAGAATTTATTCAAACTTCTGCCGGAATATACACGGGAGAGGGTAATGCCAGTCTTCCGGGAAGTGCTTGAAGAGCAAAGAAGTATCAGCAAGAATTTCAAGCTGGTGCTGAAAGATGAGACGTATTATTTTAAATGTCTGATGTATCCTTATGACGACATGGTGCTCTGCCAGTATCGGGACATCACGCAAAGAAGTAACGTAAAACGCAAACTGGAGCATACGAACCGCACGCTGCGGGAGATTCAGAAAGTGGCTCAAATCGGGCAATGGACGTATAATACGAATGAGAATGTCTTTCATTATCAAGGTTACACGGGTGTGCTGGCGAAAGAGGAAGTGCAGCATATCTCGTTTGACAAGTACAAGGAACTGATTGTGAAAGAAGACCAGCATATGTTTGTGGAATGGTGCAACAGGAACCTGAAGGATTTCTACACGGAAAGTATCAGTTACCGTATCCGCCTGGACGGGAAGATTTTTTATATGACTATCCAGACATATCTGCGCGAACAACTGCCGGACGGCAGCCTGAATCTTGAGGGATATATACAGAATATTACGGATATACAGCTCCGGAGAAATGACATAAATACACTGACTCATGCCATCAACAACGCGAAAGAGAGTATCTTTGCCGCAAAACCCGACGGCACGATTATCTTTGCCAACCGTCGCTTCCTTCACAATCACGGCATCGCGGAGAACAAGGACATCAGTCAGTTGAAGATATACAACATCGCCGCAGACTTACCTACGCAAGAGGCGTGGCACACCCGCTGCAAAGACGTTACGGATGGCGGTGAGAGCAATTTTATCGCACATCATCCGTCGAAAATCAACAAGGACATATTGGCGTATGAATGTACGATGTACAAGGTCACCAATGATTCGGGAGAAGATAGTTACTGGTCGTTCGCGCACGATATCTCGGAACGGATGAGGTATGAGGCTCAAATCAAGCGCCTTAACCTGATTATGGATACCACTATTAATAATCTTCCCGCAGGGATTGTAGTGAAGGAAATTAATAATGATTTCCGGTATATCTACCGGAATCGTGAATCGTATAACCGGGATGTCTTCAACGATTCCTCTATCGGAATGAATGACTTCGACTATTATCCGTTCATCGTGGCAGAGAAGAAGCGGCAGGAAGATATTCAGGTGGCCAGTACCGGAAAAGGGATGCACTGGACGGCGGAAGGCAAGGACAGGAACGGGAACCTGATTATCCTCGACAAACGAAAGATACGGGTGGACGGCGACGAACTCTCCTCTCCTATTATCGTCAGCATCGAATGGGATGTCACGGAACTGGAAATAATGAAGCGGGAACTCATGTCGTCCAAAGAGAAAGCGGAAAAATCTGACAACCTGAAATCGGCTTTCCTAGCCAATATGAGCCATGAGATACGTACTCCGCTGAATGCGATTGTCGGTTTCTCGCATCTGATAGCCGAAAGTGACGACGCGGAAGAGAGAAAGACGTATTACGATATTGTAGATGCCAACAACGAACGGCTTCTGACACTGATTAACGAGATTCTCGACTTGTCGAAGATTGAATCGGGGACTATCGAGTTCTCTTACGGGCCTGTCAACCTGCATCATTTGTGCAGGGAAGTGCATGATGCGCATATCTTCCGTACTCCGCAGGGAGTGAACCTAGTTTACGAGCCTTCGGACGAGAGCCTGATGATTGAAACGGATAAGAACCGAGTGTTCCAGGTAATCTCGAACCTGATAGGAAATTCGGTGAAATTCACGAAAGAAGGGAGTATCAGTTATGGGTATCAACTGGTGGATAATCAGATTGTTTTCCATGTGACGGATACCGGTACGGGCATTGAACCGGAGAAAGTGGGACGGGTATTTGAACGTTTCGCCAAACTGAATCAGCATGCGCAGGGTACGGGATTGGGATTGTCTATCTGTAAGTCAATCGTCGAACGGCTCGGCGGGCAGATTTCTGTCAGCTCGGAGTATGGAGCGGGAACAACGTTTACGTTTACTTTGCCGTACAAGGCTACGAGGGTCGGAGAAAAGGATTTGCCTGCGGATGTTGAAGCGGAAAAAGATGGAGATAATGTTAAATCAGCCTGTATTTTGGTGGCAGAAGACACGGACAGTAATTTCGACTTATTGGAAGCTATTCTTGGTAAAAAGCATCGTCTTGTCCGTGCGCATGATGGTATGGAAGCGGTCACGATGTATGATGAGGTGAAGCCGGATCTTATTCTGATGGATATAAAGATGCCGAATCTGGACGGGTTGGAAGCTACGAAAATCATTCGCGAACTGTCTGCGACGGTTCCTATTATTGCTCAAAGTGCTTTTGCTTATGAACAGGATCGGAAAGCGGCACAAGAAGCGGGATGTAATGATTTTATAGCTAAACCGATAGCGCATGACAAGTTAAAGGCGGTGATAAAGAAATGGTTGCCACTTCCGTAAGGTGTATGACGCATAGTTATACAATGCGATACATGGATATACAACACGTTGCTTAGATTATAGTAAATAACTTATTTAATTAGATGAAAGCCTTTTACAGACTATTTTACTACATATCTATCCTGCTGACCGGTGTCTTGGCAGGTATAACAATAGTCGGTGCCTTTACAGGCAGCGCTACACCGGATAGTTTTAAATTGATGCCTTTCATCGGTTTAGGTTTGCCCATTCTTCTGTTGGCTAACCTTGCCACTGCCATTTATTGGACTGTCCGCTGGCGCTTTTGGGTTTTCATCCCTTTGATTGCTATATTCTGTAATTGGGGGTATATCAGTTGTGTTCTCCAGTTCCCTCTTTTCAGTCCGGCTTCGAAGCCAACGGTCAAAATCGGTGGATATACTCCGGGAGTTTTAACCATAGCTACTTACAACGTCGATGCTTTCAATCACGAACATACCGGATATTCATGCAAGGAAATCGCTTCTTACATGAAGAATCAGAAAGCGGATATTCTTTGTTTCCAGGAGTTTGGTATCAATGATGAATTTGGGATTGACAGTCTTTGCGTGGCTCTCGCCAATTGGCCTTATCACTATATCCCTTCATCTCCCGAAGGGATGAATCTCCTGCAACTAGCTGTTTTCAGCCGTTACCCCATCAAAGAGGAAAATCTTATTATCTATCCTGATTCCAAGAATTGTAGTCTTTGGTGCGATATTGAAATCAATGGAAAAGTGCTCCGTCTATTCAATAATCACCTCCAAACAACGGAAGTGACTCAAAACAAACGTAAACTGGAAAAGGAACTCCGCAAGGATGATACGCAACGGGCAGAGCGTGCAGCACTTACTCTTATGGACGGATTGCACGAGAATTTTCAGAAGCGTGCCGTACAGGCTAATCTTCTCAATCAACTGATTACCGCTTCCCCCTATCCTACTCTGGTTTGCGGTGACTTCAACTCCCTGCCTTCGTCTTATGTGTATCATACTGTGAAAGGTGACAAATTGCAGGATGGATTCAAGACAAGCGGGCACGGGTATATGTACACTTTCAAGTATTTCAAACATCTGCTGAGAATCGACTTTATCCTACATTCACCGGAACTAAAGAGTATGGATTACTTTTCACCGGATTTGAGTTATAGTGACCATAATCCGGTGGTGATGAGGGTGAAGATGTAATAACACCAATATTAAATACCAAAAAGAGAGAATGTATTCACTGTGTGATACATCCTCTCTCCTTTTGTATATCTCAGAAACGTTCTTCCCTGCAACTATCAGTTGAAAATATAACGCAGACTGAACATTACACGGTAAGTAGAAGCCGTGTTTTCGTAATTCTTATAAGTAGAATTCAGGACTTGACCACTGGCTTTCTGCATTGTAAATGTTCCGTCGCCATTGTCCATCAATGGTGTAGTGGAATTAACTGTCTTGTATAATCCCCAGTTCTTGTTTAACAGATTGGCAATGTTTTGAATATCCACACCAAATTGCAACAAATTCTTCTTACCGCCTATCATCATATAGAAATCTTGATTGAACTTGAAATCTAACTGATGATGCCAAGGCATCACAGCACCACCACGTTCGGCATATTTGCCCAAACGTTTTTTCAAATATTTGTCTTGCTGAACAAAGTTCCAGAAATCTTCTTTCTGCTGCGCAGCCGAATATGTCACTTCACCTGTTTTCTCTGAAATTACATCTTTGAATGTCAACTCATCTTTAGTAGCAGGTATATACAACAAATTATTAGCACCGCCATCACCTACTATATTTTTAGTGTATGTGTACGAATAACGGGAATAAGAATAGCTTCCACCTGCATAACCTAACGGTGCACCTTCATAAATAAAAGATACGCTCGACCTGAAATGTTTAGCATAAGCCTTTGAATAACCCAATGAAGCAAGAATACGATGAGGTGCCACGTATGTACCGTAACCAAGTTCATGGTCATTAATACCATTGATAGAATAAGTATTAGTTCTATAAGCAGAAGTTACTTGATCGCCAATACCATCACCATAGGAGCGTGCACGAGAATAGGTATAAGAGAAAGAGACATCCAAACCGAAATCAAACGACTTATGCAACTGAGCGGTTAATGACATATAATAAGCTTTTGAACCGCCATTTTCGATTAAGAAAGCATTAGAGTTATTATACTTTTTATAAGCAGTACGCGTATCATTGGGACTGATTGTTTTCGTCCCGTCAGCATAGATATTAGCATTGGAGATAACTGCCGGATTGAAGTCACGATTGTAGATTCCTTCCAACGTAAAATCAATATCACCGGGCAACTTGGCGTCAAAGGCCAAAGAGGTTTTCCAAGTAGCAGGCATCTTCAAATTCTTGTCTATAATAGTAGGGTCACCAGGAAGGCTAACACTTGGAGTAAATCCACCATGATAAATATCTTCTAAAATGTCCTTTGCATTCACATGGAAATTGGGGGCAACCGCACCAACTGTTGAACTATTACCGATATTATAACCATATTGCGTTTGACCTACACCCGAATTTCCCACTGCTGACACTAACCACACGAATGGCAACCGCCCCACGAAATATCCTGTACCACCGCGCAATACATATTTGCGCTCACCGGTAATATCCCAATTAAAGCCTACGCGCGGAGAAACTGAAATTGAATTATCAGGCACTTGGTCTGTTGAAAACTTACGATTACCAAACTCTAATTTCGCATATTCAGCATTATAATTATCCTTCAACGATGGGTAAACAGGTAATTCAAAACGCAAACCGGCAGTCAATTTGAAATTTTCATTGATATTCCACTGGTCCTGAATGTAAGCAGAATACTGCATCTGCTTCATCTGAGAAGTAAACTGCGACAAATCAGCAGAATTGGAATGAGTAATCAAGAACGAAGAAGGCTTATTACCATCTACAAAATCTTTCCAAGATTTAAATATATATGCACCATTCGCACCTTGCATATAGCCATTCACCGCTTTATTATGTTCAAACTGTAAACCAGCCATAAAGTTATGTTTACCCCATGTCCAAGTAGCTTCATCCGTTATAGTAAACGACTTTACTTGACGGATATTTCCTTCTGTAAATAGCTCTGTACCGAACATGGCATATACTGCACCTTCTTCCAAAATATAAGTAGTCGGAAAACTGCCGCCATCATATGAACGAGGTTCATCCTGGTATGAATAAGTGCCACGTAATGTATTATTTACCAAACCCCATTTTGCATTCCATTCAGTAGCGACAGATGTAAATCTCTGCTCCTGAAAATAACGTGTATTCCTGAAATATAAGCCTTCATCATTGCTAGCTCCTTTTCCCGATGAAATCGTACCATTATTACCTGGAAAAATCGTACTTGCAGTCATAGGATTTACAGATGTGGAAGGAGAGGCATTATATTTGTTGTTCGTTTTAGAAAAACGAACATTCACTTTATTGTTTTCATTAATGTTCCAGTCCAAACGTGCTAGAAACTTATACGAAGGTACAGTTACATTATACCCTTGATATGCTCCCGGATCGTAATCATATTTATTAATCAGATAGTCACGTATTTCATCCATCTTGGAAGCTACAGGACGATGGATACCATTTACCCCATATTTCTCGCTTTCATCATTTCGTGCACGGGCAATAGGTCCTGCCGTCAAGTCATTTTCATATTCTCCATTCACGAAAAAGAACAATTTGTTCTTTATTATGGCTCCACCCAAAGTAGCTCCATAAGTATATTGATGGGACTTCTCAAGTTCAATGGAGTTATCGCCCACTCTATCACCAATCAAATTATTGTTCGTGAGGAATGTATAAGCAGAACCTGTCAGTTCGTTTGTACCAGATTTAGTAACTGCATTGATAGCCGCACCTGTAAAACCGCTTTGACGAACATCATATGGAGTGATTGAGACGGATAACTGTTCCAAGGCATCCAAAGAGATGGGAGCACCGCCCGCCGGTAAATTAGAACCAATACCGAAAGCGTTGTTGAACGAAGCACCGTCCACTGTCACAAATGACTGGCGATAGTTACCACCACCGGCAGCAAAACCATTGGATGTTGTGTTTGATTGCGGAGATAAACGCATAATATCGTTCATACTACGGCTCACTGTAGGGATAGAAGCTATTTTTGCACTAGTAAGATTGGTTACAGCCCCTGCCCTGTCAGACTTCATATTGCTATCTTTCGAAGCAGTCACTACTACTTCATCCAATAGTTCAGAACTTTCTTTTAGAGACACATTCAAAACATAATTTTCTCCCAACAAAAGGTTGATACCTTTGTAAATAGCAGTTTGATAACCGACATAGGAGATCTCCACCTTGTATGGGCCACCGGTACGCATACCTTGCAAAGTGAATTGTCCGCTGACATTCGTCACAGTACCATAGCGAGTTCCTGACGGCTCGTGAATGGCTACGATTGTCGCACCGATAATGGGCTCATCTTGTGCAGTTACTTTACCACTCATTGTAGCAGTAGTGACTTGTGCACTGATACCCACAGCAGCTAAAAGGGCAATAACCGTAAGAATAAATCTTAATCTTTTTAACATAAGTACTTTCAAAATTTGTCCTTTATAATATTATAACTCTCTAAATCAGCGGCAAATATAAGTAAAATAAGACAGATGCATATTATATTCGTATTACATTTTTTAAGGGTTAAATAAAAAAAGGTTTAGACTTAGTCTAAACCTAAAAAAAACATCGGAGAGGATGAAGACCTCTCCGATGCCATATAATCTACCGACAGAATGAGTGTGTATTCTCTGTTTTTTATCTCTATTCTGCTTTTACATCCAGCTTATTCCTGAATTGACAGATTCTTGATTTCCGTCGTAGTGGCAACAGCAAGGTCACTTCTATAGCGGAATGCAATGCGAATATTCTGATCCTTATATGCACTCAAGTCAACAGGTGTCACAGTCGAGAAGTCCCATGAGTCTCCTGCCGGCATACCTTCTACTGTCAATTCTGTCCAGTCGGCTTCTGTTACATCACCGGCATAGTTGGTCGATATCATCACATTAAGGTTCTTTGCAAGTTCACCATCATTCAAGTAGTTGATGGCAATATCAAACTTCAATACCGGTAGAGCCGATTTCTTCAGGCTGATTTCCGGTGAAACAAGCCAACTTTCGGTTACTTTATTACCGCCGGAATAACCGGAACCTTTCCAACCATAAGCTTTGTCCAACTTCCAAACACTCTTCAAGTCACTCAATTCAACATCTTGGGTAAAGAAACCACCATCATCATCATTCAGGAATGAACAAGAATAGTAAACTTTTGCTTCTGTCCATACACCTTGTGATTTCAAGAATACAATAACACTCGGAGTGGAAACTGTAGTCTGAGTCCAAACTGCACCGTCATAAACAAATTCAGTAGCCGTAATTGCCAAGTCTGAATTTGAATAATAAACTACTGCCATAACATCATCTTTCTTGGCATACGGATAGTTCTGCTTCAAGTAGACAGGTAACGTCTCGGCCGGTTTGGATACGTATTTACTACCTATTGATGTGTAATCTGCCGGTTGAAGTACCGCAATACCTGCTGCTTCGGACGTATATGCTTTCCATCTTGTAGTAGAGGCGTCATAACGATAAACTGCAGACGTGTTAGGCGTGGAACCGGAAGCGCGAGTCATGCCGAAGACTCTGAGATTAGTAGCTGCTACTTCTGCAACGGATGTCACCATTGTATTGACAATTTCATCTTTCGCTTCAAGCAGGTATCCATATACAACAACTTGCTTGCCATTGAGGCTTTGGTCGATTGCCGTATCATCTGCATAAGAGAAAGAAGCTTTGGCAGTAGTGGCACCGTCTATTTCTACACTATAGGAATTATAGCTGCCCTTATTTTCTATTGTCAATATACCTGTGTAGGTAGCATAAACCACACGCGGAGCAGCTATATAGTTATCCATATCCTCGCCAGTCATCACTTGGGCAATTAAACCGCCAACTGCTGTATTGCCTTCCGATTCTTTAGTTACTGTCAAATTGCTATTTCCAAACTGCATCAATCCATTACGTGATGCAGTGGTGCCAACTACAGATACAATATCACCCACCTTAGAAGACGGCATTTTATTTTCATATACCAAGATACTACCTGTACCATCAGTCAGCATAAAGCCCCGTGTATGAATGGCCGCTACTACGCCTCTCGTTGTATATGTACCGGCTTCAGACAAAGCTATCAATCCTACCGGTGTAGTAACAGTTCCGGTACCATCGGCAAGGGCTACTGACGTAGCGATGGTATTCACAAACTTATCACTACTTGCGCCAACTGCATATCCGGTCACTTTCACTTTCTTACCATCCAAAGTATTATCAATTGCTATAGGATACTGAATACTACCGACAGCTGTGCTAGTACCTTCAACAGCAACATTAAAGTATTTACCATCCGCGATGCTTAATGTCCCTTCGTAAGTGACATATTCTACCGGTTGAGCAGTAAGATAAGCTTCCATATCGGATGCGGTCATATTTTTCGGTGACGTAGGATATGCAAATGTCGTTTTACGCTCTACAACTGCTATCTCTGCATCTTTAGAGAACTGGAACGGAGCACCTTTATATGAACTGATAGCACCTGAAACCGTCACCACATCTCCCAAAGAATATGTCGGCAATGCATTCAGATACACCATTATAATACCTGTATCATCCTTTACCAAAATACTTTTAGCATTAGCTGCTACCACCTCGCCTTTTACATCATAAGTGCCGGCACCTGAATTGATAGCTTCAGCGATATTCGTATAGGTCGGCTCCGGCTCTTCACCACCGCCACCTGTGCTCGGTTCGGTTTCAGAATAAGCATAATTGACTAGACGCATAGCGCCGTCAGCAGGATTCTTCACTGCTTCTGCCAGAAGGTCAGGTATTTGTCTTACTGTGGACGGTGACAGGAAGGAAGCAGATACAGTTTCACCCCATACTGCCTTGTAATCGTCAGAAGTCAAGTCGTATTTAGAAACGCTGTTAAAGTCCTTCAGATATTCGGGAAGTTCTTCAAAGTTGTTGTAATTGACAGTTACTTTAGAACCATCGCTCAAATAAGGATGTTTATCATTGATATATGCAGGGAGATACCATGCTGCAGGTGCGTCTTCTGTGAAGAATTTATTTTTACCTACTGCTTCCAGAGCTTTTGCATAAGTTTCCCCTTCCGGATCTTTGGATAACGCCAGTTCTTTATTTGCGGCAATGCCCGCAATGGTTTTGTATTCGGCGTCTTCGAGCGTTAACGTAACGTTCTGTACATCCGTGGCATTAGTGAGGTCATCATACCCCGGAAAGTTGTCTTCGTTATAGTCGCAACTTGCCAAAAGCAACAAGCCGGCGAACATACTAAATAATATATTTTTCTTCATAATCTGTCTTGGTTTAGAAATTGAACTTCAATCTTACAGAATAGGTACGACCGAAACCATAGAGTACGCGTGTAGCCGATTCCCAATCATGACTGTTACCGTCACGGGCGTCAGCAATATATTCCTGATCTAAGAGGTTATTGACATTACCGCTCAAAGTAGCACGTACCTTTCCAAAATCAAACGTGTAGCCCGCACTCAAATCAAAAGTGCTGTATGATGGTATCTGCCATGGATTGCTTATCAAAATCTCCTGACCCATTTTTGCGCTTCCTGCATCAATGTCATAATCGGCATAGTTGCGTGCAAAGAAGTTCCAGTCTGCCGCGAGGCGCACACCTTTCATCGGACGGAAAGTAACGCCTAATGCTGCTGTAGTCTGAGCGGAACCACCGACATGAACATTGTCCATCTTGATGTTAGCTTTATACTGCTCAGCCTGAGACATATCTATTACAACAGTACCTTCCTTAGGGTCTGACAACATCTGACCCGATGAATTGAAGTAGTAACCGGTAGCATTGCCATTCCAACGCCAGTCTCCCCATGAAAACATACCGTTAACTTCCATCCAGGAGAATGGTTTTGCCAGAAAGTCCAATTCAATCCCCCAATGGTCTGCATTGGCGCCAATCATATTCAACGTATAGCGTTCGCTGTTTCTCATATCACCGGAGTCATACATAGCCTTATCCATCCAACGTGTGTAATATGCGTTCAAGTTAGCAGTAAAGAAACCGCTACGGAAACCATAACCCACTTCGAAGGACATGATTTTCTCGTTCTTGGCATCATTATTACGCGCATGGGAAGTCTGTGAATTTAGAAATGACGTATCGAACATCGGAGCACGGCTGATATAGCCTGCATTGGCGAATACGTTGTTACGTTCGTTGAGATTGTAGTTGATACCACCTTTGATATTTCCACCTAAATAATTTTTAGTAGATGATTTGGCCTTGTCTTTACTATAATAAAGACGGTCGTAACGCCAGTAGCCTGTGTTTGAAAGTCCACCGGAAACAAAAGCGCTGAGTTTGTCCTGATTGTATTCCAACTGCGCGAAAACACCTTCCTGCAATACCAGACCGTCATAGTCGCGTCTCAAAACATCTCCTACACCTAACTTGGCATTCTTAAAATTAGGGTCGGAAGCTATTGGGTTATTCTCAGCAGATACATTTTTACGGTTGTATGAATCCACAAAGTATTTACCACCAAACAAGTCGGTAAGAATATCCTGGTGCAAGCCTTTATAATAACGAAGGTCGATACCACCATAGAAGTCGAAATATTCACCGAATTTTGTTGTATAAGTAGATAGTAATCCATACCACAAGTGATTGTTCATCATCTTACTCATCACCATCTTTGAACCTGTAGTGCTTTCTGCATTCATCTTCTCAACCGTATCGTAATCAAACGTTCCGTCGGGTCTGCGGAAATCGTTATTCACCAACCCGTTCGTTGAACCATACCATTTGTTGCTGTAATCGCTATCTCCCGTACCTCTAAAGCCGTCACCACGACCGATTGATACATAAGCAGCAGTACTCAAGCTAGATTTTTGGTCGATTTGCCACAAGTGGTTTAATGAAATCTGCGGTTTGTGATAAGAGTTTCTGGAAGAGTTATAAACTTGCCCGTTTCTATAACCGAAAGTAGAGTTGTACTTATAAGGACTATCATCGCCCATATATTGTTTCACACGCTGCCATTCCTTAATGCTAAGGCCATTCTGGTTGCTGCGTTGGTTGTGCCACTGGGGAGCACCAAAAGCTGTTAAAGTCAATTGATGATTGTCATTGAAACGCTTAGCGATACTGGCAAACCAAGTGTAACCTTCAAATTCTGTACCTTGAATGTATCCGTCACCCCAAGTTTTACCACCCAGCAAAGTGAACGCCCATCCGTCTTTGGAAAGGCCGGAAGATACACTGAACAAAATCTTGTTGTAACCGTCATTACCCATACCGTAAGACACAAAACCGCCTTTTTTAGCATCTGTACTCTTGGTTATAATATTGATGGAACCACCGACAGCCGGAGATGAAACTTTGGATGCACCCAAACCGCGTTGCACCTGCATGCTACGAGTAACATCGGACAGACCTGCCCAGTTAGACCAATATACTTTCTGATTCTCCATACCGTTCATCGGCACACCGTTAATCATCATCGCTACATTTTCGCTCTTGAAACCACGTACATTGGTTTTAGAGTCACCGTAGCCGCCACCGTCTTTGGTGGTATATATACCCGGAGTGGATTTCAGAATCTCAGGAAATTCCTGTGAGCCCAACTTTTCTTCTATGAATACCGGGTCGATTGTAGAGACTGCTACCGGAGTTTTACGCGCAACAGCAACAGAGGAAGTAATTGTGACGTCTGCCAACATCACTGCATCCGGCTGCATCTTAATAATACCTAATTCCACAGAAGCGCCTTTCTGCGTAATTTTCTTTTTTTGATCCTTGTAACCCACATACTTAAATAATAAGGTGGAATTCGAAGCAACGCTTTGCTTGAAATAACCGTCAATGTCGGTTGTAGACCCTTGCGTAGTACCTTCTACCATTACGGCAGCTCCTACCAGCGGCTCACCAGTCTCTGAATCGACCAGCTGACCACGCACTGTAGTTTGGGCGAATGCAGCAGTACTAAATACTGACAGCACAGCAACTAACAGGACTTGAATTAGAAATCTTCTCATAATTCTGCTTTTAGTTAATAGATAATGTTAATCAACCTTTAAAATGTGTTCTAAAGACGCAAATATAGTACTATTAAATAAGATAATCATTACAATTGTGCTACATTTTTTCAAAGAAGTAAAGCATTGTTGAAGTTTGTTAAAACAGAAAAGCTCCGCAACTACCTGCAGAGCTTTCTTTCTATTACAAATGTGAGATATTTACTTTCAATATAAAACCAAATCCTAATCAGTCATTAGCTTTCTATAACGAACACGCTTCGGTTCTTCATTTCCCAAACGCTTCAATTTATTTTCTTCGTATTCAGAATAAGAGCCTTCAAAGTAGAATACGTTGGAGTCTCCTTCGAAAGCAAGAATGTGTGTACAGATACGGTCGAGGAACCAACGGTCATGGGAAATGACTACCGCGCAACCTGCGAAGTCTTCCAGACCTTCTTCCAGTGCACGCAATGTATTTACGTCGATGTCATTGGTAGGTTCGTCCAGCAACAGTACGTTACCTTCTTCTTTCAGTGCCATCGCCAGATGCAGACGGTTTCTTTCACCACCGGAAAGGACGCCGCAGAGTTTTTCCTGATCGCCGCCGGAGAAGTTGAAACGGGAAAGGTAGGCACGGGCATTTACATCGCGTCCACCCATACGAATCAATTCATTACCGCCGGAGATGACTTGATAAACGCTTTTGTTCGGGTCGATGTCACGGTGCTGCTGGTCTACATAAGCCACTTTTACAGTCTCTCCTACTTCAAATTCGCCTTTGTCTACTGTATCCAAGCCCATAATCAAACGGAATAAAGTAGTTTTTCCCGCACCGTTGGGACCGATTACGCCGACGATGCCGTTCGGGGGAAGCATGAAGTTCAAGTCGTCAAAGAGCAGTTTGTCACCGTAGGCTTTGGCTACATGTTTGGCTTCAATTACTTTATTGCCCAGACGAGGGCCATTCGGAATAAAGATTTCGAGTTTCTCTTCTTTCTCTTTTACGTCTTCATTCAGCAATTTGTCGTAAGAGTTAAGACGGGCTTTACCCTTTGCCTGACGGGCTTTTGGAGCCATGCGCACCCATTCGAGCTCGCGTTCCAACGTCTTGCGACGTTTGCTGACTGTTTTCTCTTCCATTTCCATACGTTTGGTTTTCTGTTCCAACCAGGATGAGTAGTTACCTTTCCAGGGGATACCTTCGCCACGGTCGAGTTCAAGAATCCATCCGGCAACGTGGTCGAGGAAGTAACGGTCGTGGGTGACGGCGATAACGGTTCCTTCGTATTGTTGCAAATGTTGTTCCAACCAGTCGATAGACTCTGCGTCCAAGTGGTTAGTAGGCTCATCAAGTAACAGGATGTCGGGTTTCTGTAACAGCAGACGACAAAGGGCTACGCGACGACGTTCACCACCGGAAAGATTTACGACCGGTTGGTCTTCGGGCGGGCAACGAAGGGCATCCATTGCACGTTCCAGTTTACTGTCGAGATTCCATGCGTCTGTTGCGTCGATAATATCCTGCAATTCGCCTTGACGGGTAAAGAGGGCATCCATTTTGTCCTGATCCTCATAGTATTCCGGCAAACCGAATTTCTGATTGATTTCTTCGTATTCTGTCAGTGCGTCAACAATAGGTTGCACACCTTCCATTACTACTTCTTTTACTGTTTTTGTGTTGTCCAGATGAGGTTCCTGTGCCAAGTAACCTACAGAGTATCCGGGTGAGAACACCACTTCCCCCTGATAGGATTTCTCCAAACCTGCGATAATCTTCAATAAAGTAGACTTACCGGAACCGTTCAAACCGATAATTCCGATTTTCGCTCCATAAAAGAATGACAGGTAAATGTCTTTCAGCACATTCTTATTCGGAGTGAATGCTTTGCTCACTCCAACCATTGAGAAGATAATTTTTTTATCGTCAGCAGCCATATATTAATAATGTATATTGTTGATAATGGCACAAAGATAAGAAAAATGTTTGA
>UMFP01057437.1_pt1 | contig 26246 bp, 18 predicted proteins | sample 1965031 | NCBI WGS metagenome assembly UMFP01 (sample SAMEA4836048, study PRJEB28245) | human gut metagenome | biome: gut microbiome; material: fecal sample | place: Denmark | collected 2008
CTTCGGGCATCACAGTGATAAGGGCTTTTCCCTTATCCGTGGGTAGCAGCACCTTGGTTTTCTTGTTGCCCTTGCGCTCCAGAAAACCTTTCTGCACCAATTTTTCAATAGTTGCGGCGCGGGTGGCTGGAGTGCCGATGCCCTGACGCTCCACGCCCTCCGGCATACTGTCTGCACCCGCTGCCTGCATAGCCGACAGGAGGGTATCTTCCGTGTAGGATTTCGGCGGGGACGTTTGCCCCTCTTTCAGTTCGGCACTGGCAACGCTGCACTGGCTCTGCCACACCTTCCGTGCTTTCAGGCATAAACAGGATTCAACGCTGGTCGCAGAGCAAACCACCATATTTAGTGTACATCTATTTCTTCACGTCAATATGTAGTTTTTCCACAAGAACAGGGGTGACATCAGGAATAAACATCCGTTTGGACACAAGGCAGGTTGCTCTCCTCTCCCCGGCTCCGTCAATTCAGGCACGAGGAAATAGGTGCAGTCAGGCATAAACACCCTTTCAGACACGAGGCAATCTTCCCAGAAAACACAAAAAGCAGCCCACCGGGTCGCCTTTCCTTCCGGCTGATCTCTCAGCTCGTTGGAAAGCAACCTGGTGGGCTGCTACATTTTTTATTCAGTTTTCTCTGCGACTGCGGAGCCTAACCGTTTCTTCTTCAGACTCGCACAGTCAAATATTCTCTGCCCCAGAAGTTGCCTGTACCGGCTCCTGTGCACTTTCGTTCTCCTTGTCCACCTTTCCCTCGAAAATGGGAATGGCGCGACACAGGTCGTAATTCACGAGTCTCTGCTGCGGATACTCAACACCCGGCAGCCGGTAGGATCTTGTTCTGTCCCAGCCACAGCTCTGATAGAGCAGCCGCACAAGATTCTTGCTCTTGATCTCATATCGGTCGTCCTGATTTTTCTTTGGAACACGATTGGCCCCCTCTGCATCCATCCCACACGCTTGTATTGCAAACATCTGCTTGGTCGGGTTGTAGAGAAAATGATAGAATTCTGGGCGGCCAATAGATTCAAGGGCGCTCCGGAAGACCGTGATGCGACCGTCTGCATATCGAAATGTAATCCCCAGCATATTCTGCTGCCATGTCTTTGCTGGCATAATTTTTCCTCCTTCCTGAAAAAGGGTAGACTCCCCCCCTTGGTGCCCAAATTCAATTTTTATAGATTTTGCTGTTGTCCGGGCATACCCGTAAGCATTCCAACCGAGACAAAACCATCCATTTGCCTCAGCTCAGACTCTTGGCGATGCTGCTCAACAGGCATGCCAAATGTACCCGCGATGTCATCTGGGTAGTAACCCTTCCGAGGATTCACAGGCTGTTCTTCCGTATTCTCTTCGGCCACTGTCGTAGGTTGTTGATCAGCAGACTGCTTCTTTTTACACTCGTGGAACACCTCGGCCGCCACAAGGTCAAACACATAGAGAGCTTCGCCCTCGAACTCGATGCGGTATCCGAGGATCTTATACCGGCAGTCACCGGACCAATCCATTTCCTTATAAAGCAATTCTGAAAATAACCTGCAGGACATTTTCCGACTCTTACGCTTGTCCGGTTTTGCGATACACCAGCGCAGAGCATCCCTGTCATTTTCATTACAGCCTTTAACTACAAGCCGCTTTAAGTCGCTGTTAAACATGATGTTGACGTACACCACATCCTCCAAACCTGCAATGCAGGCCGTGTTGAATGTGATGCTGTCTTTCCTTATTATAATGGCGGGATCTCGAAGATGTGCAAAAAGTTCCCTCCGGGCGACCTGATAGCCATCATAATCAAAGGTCTGCTCGATCTCCGTTCTCCTCTGTTCCCGCTCCGACATCTGCTCCGCACTCAGTTCCAACACCTGCGGATTCTCCATCTCCATTGTCTGCTGATTCGCCAGCTCCATGTTCATCTGGTATAGGCCACCCTTCTATTATTTTCTCTGCTTCATGTAAAAGTTCTTCAAGGTCTTCTGAGGTCAATGTACTGTATTCGGCCAGTTCCTTTGCCGGCCGCAAAACATCCCATTCAGCCGCATAGTGCCTCTGCTCCAGTAGATTAATCTCTCCGATGCTGGTAATCGGTCTTCCAAATGTGTCCTCCCATTCCGGAGGCAAAATGTTAATAATCTGCTTAACTGTCCTCCCTGCGATTTCAGCTCGGTCATCTGTTTCAGCTTCTTTGGGCGGAAGAACGATGTTCTCCGTCTTTACCATTTCAGGTTCGTCCAGTTGAAACAGCATAACCTTTTGGTCATCATTCTCGATAAAGTCACCACGGAAACGGTATTTCAGGTCCTGATCCCAATCCATAATGTCAAACAGCGTTTTCGCCAGTCCACGGCACGACTTGGACAGCGCACACCACCGCCCTTCGCGCAGCTTTCCCCAGTGAATTGCATTTGGATTGTTCCCATCACACGGTCGAACAGCAATACACCTGTTCACTGAATTCAACAGCAGCTCTACATACTCCACATTCTCAAATTTTTTGAGGCAGGCCGTATTAAAGCACAGTTTTCCATCTGCTATTGTCATCGCAGGGTTTTGCGTAGTAGAGAAATACTGAGACCGAACCACCTCATAGCCACGCATGTCTAATCCTGCTTTATATTCAATCTGTCGCGTGTCCTCCAACTCGCTCATAACACTTTCAGATGCCTTTTGATATTCATCCGTTGAGAATCCGGTCCAGTCTTTATCCAGTGGTACATATCCTCGAAGGATTCCATTGTCAACAACGCTTAGTACAGGCAAGGGCCTAGCTTTCTTCGCATAGGCACGTGATGCCCGAAGAAAATTTGCTGCTTCATATACAGTTCGAGAAACTATGGCTTCATGATGATTTTTTCTTCTAAACTGCGTTCTTTCACCATTGTTCTTTTTGGCTTTGTGTGTCAAAAAATTAGGGGTAAATGTCTTCCACGCCCTAATGTCACCACAATGACGTTCATTTGCAACAATCTCGGCCAGTGTGCTTGCGCTCCACTCATAACTTCCCTGCTTTGTCTTGCGTTTATAGGCTTTAAGCAATTCTGCAATATCAGAAAATGAAACACCATTCAAGTAAAGATAGTAGATTGCTTTTACAGTTTCAGCTTCGTCCTCATTGACGATAAGGTCACCATCTTCGTCCCGGTCATAGCCAAGCAGCTCTGGTGTTAAAAACAGTCCCTTCCTAAACCGGCGTTCAATCGACCAGTTCATAATGACCGATTTTGAATGGGATTCTTCTTCAGCAACCGAGGCCAAAATCGTCAAGATCATTCGTCCATTATTGTCAAGCGTATAAATGTTGTCTGCTTCAAACTGAACACCTACAGGCGGTTCAAGGTTTTTCAGAAGGTCAATAACAGAAAGGCAATCAACGATGTTTCTTGCAAATCGAGCAATCGACTTGGTCATGATCAAATCTATTTTCCCGGCTTTGCAATCCTCAATCATCTGGAGCATGCCTTTTCGGTGTGCAATAGATGTTCCGCTTATACCTTCATCTGCATAGATTCCAACAAGTTCCCATCCAGGATGTCCTGTAATGTACTCAGTATAATAATTCTTTTGAAGTTCATAAGAAGATGTCTGTTCGTCATTATCCGTTGAGACCCGAACATAGGCCGCCACACGGCGAATTCCACCGCTCTCCATAAAATCCGCAGTAGGCTTTGCAGGGATTATTTCGATTTCAGACGCATCCGTGCCTTTATATTTATCACGGATTTTCTGCTTACGGTCTTGTCCACTGTTTTCTTTCACGGTTTCACCTTATTCCCTGAGCGTCCAGTACCACTGGCGCATTTTTCTATAGCTCTGTATTCCTAGCACGCGCTTCGTCTCAGCTATGGTTCTGCGACTTATTCCAGCTTCTCCAAGCCTTTCATAGATTTCTTTTGATGCCATATCACCTTTTACAAGATACTGCTTCAAAAGAGCGCAAGCCATTTCCGTTTTTGTCTTATACTCCAAAGTCTGCACTTCTTGTTTTTCATCGCAGCTTTCAGATATGGAATCCAGCCATTGGAACCCGTAATCCTCTGTTATCGAGAAACTGATTTTAGACCCATCTGGTCCTAAGCTGTTTTTTATCTGGTGAACGACACGGATATCCATGTTTTCTGCATCGCGCTCAATCTGCAACACACTTCTTGCAGCCGCCACCACGTCAATGCTTCCAAGACTTCTATACAAGCCTTTTATGCCTTCCTTTTTGTTCAAGTGCCCTATCAGCACAATGGCGCAATCATAGGTAGCCGCCCACATTCCAAGGTGCTGCATCAGCCGCCTTGCTTTTCCAGCAATCTGCAAATCGGAGTCACTGGAGAGGTATGCTTGAATTGGGTCAATCACAACAAGCCTCGGTCGAAACGCAACGATTGCATCCCTAATGCGTTCATCATCGAGTGTCAGCCCACTGTTGACTTCTTCATTGATAAATGCCACTTTGCTGCAGTCTGCGCCCTGTTCTTCCAGACGGGGTTTTATCGTATCCGCAACCCCGTCTTCTGAGCATTGGTAGATAACCCTCTGTGGTTGCTCCAATGGTTTTCCGTCAGGAAAGGCACCTCCTGTGGTTATTTCAGCAATCAGATTCATCATCATTGTAGACTTGCCATCACCGGGGTCTCCCTGTAGCAAGGTTATTTTTCCAATTGCAATATATGGATACCAGAGCCAGCGGACTGGCGATGATTCGACCTCACTATACAGCGTCAAAAGTCCTTCTTGCACTCGTCCCAATCCCCCGTTCCCGCATTGTATAACCCTTAGAGTTCTTCAGTTTTATTATACATCTGCACTGGCGAGTTGACTGTCAAGCAGTAGACGACACGTTTTTCTAAATGTCAACTACTGCTTGACATTTGATAGAAAATATTCTCTAAGGATGCAACACCGTAAGGGGAGGAAGGTTGCATCCTTACCGCATTAATTTGCTATGTGTTTTGTTCGGCGCAATAATTGTCTTGTTCTTATGCGGGCCCGTTTGGAGGTAAAGCCATGCCTATAGACTACCCTGCGCTCGGAAAACGTATAGCGTTTTTTCGGAACCAGTCTCACCTCACGCAAGAATACTTTGCATACGAGGTTCATCTTTCCCGTCAATACATCAGTCAGCTCGAAACCGCTGCCTGCCGACCAAGTCTTGAAACAATCGTAGAGATTGCAAACACTCTCGGCGTTTCTACAGATGACCTGCTTGTCGATAGTCTGACCCACTCCGTTTCCACATCAGACACCGAAGTTCATCGGCTTCTGATTGACTGCAACGAACTCGAAGCTGAAATTCTCACTCGTACCTTGAAAGAATTACGCGCCATCCTTTACAGCCTCGGCGTATAAACAAAAATCGCCCGCATAAGCCACCGCTGCACCTTCTTTGCCAGAGGGTGCTTCTGTGGTCTATGCGGGCTACATGTAACCAAGGTCTACATTTTAGTTGAAGTCCAACAATCGTACAGGAAATCTAACAGCCCAGTTCCTATTGTTTGAACTGCGATTGATCCGCTCATTGACTTAAGCCGAGTCTCCATTGTCTGCCGTAATTCTGGCGCAAGTTCAGTTCTCTGGCCCATTGCTTCCAGAGAGTATTCTACCGAATTGTTCACTAAGCCAGACAGGGTTCTCCCATCGACCGACACTGCGTCTCTCTCCAAACTTATCACTGCGTTCATTTTCTTTTTCGCGTCAGACTGCGACAAGTTCATCAAGTACGCTTTGATTGCTGCGGCAACTACCATCTCCGACCCAGTCAATCCATAGGATTCAATATGTACCTGTTCAAGTTCATGCTTCATACGATTTCCTCCTGATCGTGTGTCTCTGGCACCCAGCATAAAGCAAAACTCTATACATAGCAATCCCGTCCAAATAAAAAAGCCCACCGGGTCACCATCTCCCTTTGCATATTCACAAAGCCAGAAAGTGACCCGGTGGGCTGTATCAGTTCTTCTCAACTTCAATATGGTCTGGATATACTAGTACCTTCGATACTTCCTTTTCAAACCGGTCCTGATCCATGGTCGGCCACTCCAATTCTTGTAGGATTGCTTCGATAAGTTCCTTTTCCTTAACAAAGCGGTTGCCGCATCGCTCTTTACCTTTCCCCTTTTGCCGATTCCGGCAGTTCCACGCTTTATAGGTACTCTGCGTCTTGGAACCACCAGCAGCTTTCAAAGTCCGGCGCAAAAAAGGGGCACCACATTCTCCACAGAATACTTTACCGTAGAGGAAGTGATGCTCCCTGTTCGTTTTATGAATACCGACCTGTGCCAGCTCTTTTCGTTTTTCCAGAATTTTTTGTGCCTTATCCCAGGTCTCCCGATCTATGATTGCTTCATGGTCATCCCACAGATAATTAGATTCCACCTTCTGATTCGGATCGGGCTTCTTGGTCAGGTAGTCCAACGGAGCTTTCTTCTGTAACCGCTTGTCACCCACATAGGTTTCATTTGAAACCATGTACCGGAGAGTTTCTACTCCAAACCCCTTTTTACTGTGCAACGATTGAGCCCCCAGCTCTCCCAGCTCTTTAGCGATTTGTCTATAGCTCTCGCCTTCGATGAATCTGCGGAATACTTCCTTTACAATCCAAGCGTCCTTGTTGGGAACCAGTTCGCCATCCACACAGTCGTAGCCGAGAATACGATTATTGCCGAGATTGTACTCACCTCGTGCAAATCGGCTTGCATAAGCAGCCTTTTCATTTTCACTGATAGAATGACTTTCATCCTGTGCCACTGCTGCCAAGATGGATAGAACGAAATCACAGGTTGGATCATCTGTGCGGATATTTTGTTCCTCAAAAATGATTGTAACCCCCAGCGTTCTAAACCATTTGGCATACTGCTGGCAATCCACCATGTTCCGAGAAAACCGGGAAATACTCTTGCAAATGATAATATCCATCTTCTTGGCTTCGGCGGCCGCCACCATTTCCTGAAAACCCGGTCGATTTTTCACTCGTGTAGCAGAATGCCGGTCAGCATATACCTTAACCAGTTCCCAGTCGGGATGACTTTGGATCAGCTCCTCGTAATACTTCTGCTGAGTTTCAAAGCTTTCATCCTGCTCGTTGCGAAAAGTGCTGACACGGCAATACGCGGCCACACGTTTCTTTGCCACTGGGATTTTTGGCATTACCTTTTTAATAATCATTTGCTGCTACTCCATTCTCCTTGGCACGGAGGTTCTTTGCCGTCTGCATGGCAGCATTACGCTGTGCCTCCCGCGTATTCACTGACTTCTTATCAGCCCGCACCACGCTCACTGGCTTGTTCTCGCTCCGCTGCGCACGGTCCAGCGAGTTCCGATAAAGCTCTGCCACATGGGTCGGTTCCTCAACCTTGGATGCATTCAAAGCAACCTCGCTCTCCAGACCACATTTCCAGAACACCCGCATGGTGTCCTGTTTAAATTCAATGTGCCCCACCAAGTCATCCAGCCAGTAATACTGGACGGTGTCCAGTTTCGGGCTCTCTGCCTTGATTTCCAGCATCCTCTGCATAGCTACCGTCCGCTTCTTTTCCTTGATTTCAAGGGTGTTGTAGGCTTCCAGCAGGGCAGCATCCACAAGATACCCTTTGACCGCATACCCACGGCAGCCGTCCACATCAAAGCAGCCAAGGATGCGCTTGTGGCTGTTCACTTTCATGACCCTCGGAATCATCTTCTTCCCACACAGCGGGCAGACAATGTTTGTATCGTAGTAGGGATACCGGCTGTACTCCCCATGCGGAGATTTCAGTTTCATAATGCGCTGTACCTGCTGGTAGGTATGGCGGTCGATAATAGGAACATGGTGGTTCCTGACGTTGTAGACCGGAATCACAGTCGAGTCGTTCCGGACACTCCTATGGGAAATATGGTCAACACTGACCCATTTCTGAAGCCGCATATCACCAATGTACTTCTCGTTCTCAAGGAGATACTTAAGGGCGGTCTTGTTCCACGTCTGCTTACCCCTTGCGGAAGGAGCCTGTATAAAGGTCAGCTCATCCAGAATGTCCGTCATGGGGATGCCGTACTGGTACATTTTGAAAATCATCCGCACAATGGCAGCTTCGTCCGGTTCAATGACAATTTCACCGTCCTTGGTCTTCCGATAGCCATAGGTCTTGGTCCAGCGCGACTCACCACTTTCAAACCGCTTGCGAATGCCCCATTTCAGGTTTTCGGAGATGGAACGGCTTTCCTCCTGTGCAAAAGCCGCCATGACCGTCAGAATCAGTTCGGACACCGACGTTGCCGTATCCAGTCCTTCCTTTTCAAAGTAAAGCTGGACACCGATGCTCTGAAGATGGCGCACATAGGACAGACATTCGACCGTGTTGCGGGCAAATCGAGAGATACTTTTTGCCATGATATAATCGACCTTGCCTGCCTCGCAATCCTCCATCATCCGCAAGAACTCTTTACGCTTTTTCACGCTGGTTCCGCTGATGCCCTCATCGGCGTAGACATCCACCAACATCCAGCCAGGGTGCTGGGCAATCTTAGCGCGGAAGGCTTTCATCTGCTCCTCCAAGCTGTGGAGCTGAATCTCCTGGTCCGTGCTGACACGGGCATAGACTGCAACGCGGACTGTTTTCAAGGTGCTAAGTGCCTGAAAGCCAAGCTTCTGTACCCCAGTGTCTACCTTTTCTACTGTAATTTCCATGTACTTTTCTCCTTATTGCCATTTGGGGTCGTTCAGGACCTTCTGCTGTTCATCATTGTATTTTTTTCGTCCGGAGTGGAGCAAGCCCATCTGAATCATGGTCTGCACATGCTCGAACTGTTCTCTGCTGACAATGCCTTCATGATGGTCCTCCAGATGAACTTGGGCGCGTTCTCCCCTGTTCCGCTTGCTGTATCGGTGGCCGTTCTTGCCGTAGGCCGTGTAGTAGCAATCCGTCCAGTAATCCCCCATGTATGCGACATTTTTCAGCATATTGGGTAGCCGATTTCGATTCTGAGACCATGACACACCGGTATTTTCCTCATCCTCCATCTTATCCAAGCAAGCTCGGATATCTGCGTAGCAGACTCCTTTTGCCGCTTGGTCAAAGGCATAGCGGACACGGCGGGCCTCGGATTCTTCAATTCTCCATTCACCCTGCTTGTTGACCCTGCGAAAGCCGTAGGTCACACGGCCGGTCGGAATGCCCTGGTCATGGAGATAGGCGATGCCTGCTCGAACATTCTCACCGATGCTCTTGGACTCCTCCTCGGCAATGATGGCAAGGATGTGGAAGAACAGCTCGCTCTGACCATCCATCGTGTTAATGCCCTCTTTTTCAAAAATGACCGGGATGCCCAGCTCTTTCAGCTGACGCACCACGGTCACACAGTCAAGCATATTTCGGGAGAAACGGGAGATGGACTTGGTGTAGATGACATCGATCTTGCCATCCACACAGTCCTGAATCATCTGTCGGAATTCCGGCCGACGCTGCGTACTGCGTCCGCTGCCCTCATCCGCATAAACCTTTACGAGTTCTTCATCGGGGTTATTGGAGAGCAGCTCCGTGAAGTAGCTTTTCTGAATCTCATAGGAGCCTTCCTGACACTCCATACCGGTGCTGACTCGGCAATAAGCCGCCGCCCTTTTGCGTTTCACTACGATTTCCATTGCGTCATCCTCCTTTGGGGTAGTCGTATAATGCCGCATGTACGGCTGAATAGCAAGTTCTGTCGCCCAGATAAATCGGCATATTACCGACAAACTATCTGCCTGACAGAACGGCTGAAATGCAGCAGATGCGACAAATGTAAAGGGCTTCCCGGTCAAATTGGGAAGCCCAGAGTGCGACGTTTGAATCAGCCCGGTCTATGTGCCAGAGAGTGCTTTTGTGTCATCGCAACGAGGTGATATTAGACCTTCTTGACGTAATCGAGGCTGATCCAGCCGTTACGCTTGCTGGCATAGGATTTCAGCAAGCCCCACTTGGATGCGCCCTTGCCTGTTGCCTCCGCAACAATGGTGAACACACCCTTGCCAGTAAAACCACGGGAACCGTAGTTCGTGCCGGGGCCTTTGCGGATACGTAGGCAGTTAGTGGACACCCGAACCGTGTAAGGCTGGAAGGTAGTGCCGGTGGGATAGACAACCCTGCCATCCTCAGCGAACACAAAATAACCGGGATTCTTATCCGCACATGCCTTTGCGTTACCAAGGTCACGGAACGCACCCTTCTGGGATGCGGCATCCGACCAGTTCTTGCGCACACGGTACAAGGCCGTAGTGGGCGTAGTGGCTACCGCCGCATCGTACTGGGTCAGGTTCCACTGCTCAATGACCCGGCAAAGGTTCTGTACATAGTCAAGGCTCGTCGCATAACCGCCGTCCTTGATGATCTGCACGGCTTTCTTGTAGTCAGTGCAGCCTGCCAGTCCTTCGTACCGCTTTTGGCTGCCGTTCATAGCCCCCAGCAGGTAAGCGGAATGGTCGTTGATAGAGTCCTCAATGGAACTGTACTTTCGGAAGTCTGCCGTAATGCTCACATAGCTGCCGTCCGTGTTCTGCTCCCCGGTTTTCATCGAATACACGGAATGCCCATCCCAGGCAGAACCCGACCAGGTATTCCCGGAAAGCGATGCCTTCATGCCAAAACAGTTATTGGCATTCTGTGCCAGCTCAGACTTGCCGTAGCCGGATTCCAGAATGAACTGCGCCATGGACACGCTGGCAAGGATGCCAGATTGCTTCTGGTTAGCCATGAACATCGGTGCCACCTTTGTCACGACAGCCGCAGGCTCCATGTCCTTCAAAGAGGTTGCCTGCAAACCAGTGGACACAGCCGGAGTGCCGAGTGCCGCTGTCACCTTGGCAGCCAGATCACCAAGGCGGCTGTACAGCCAGTCGCCAGGGCAGGCTTTGTTCGCATACCAGCGGTGGACGGTCAACACCATCTCATCCGGTGCCGGCGCATAGTTCAGCGTCTTGTTCTTGTCCCCCAGCCAGAGCAGCTTCACCTTACCATTTCGCTTGCAGATATCGGTGCAAAGCTCGATCAGCGAAGTGTACACGGCACTGTTCATAGCATAAGGGTGGGTCAGGTCGCTGGCGCACTCGATAGTGATAGCCCGCTGGTCGTTTGCCGCACTGGAAGTACACCAGCTCCGGTTCTTCTCCTCGACACAAAGCGACACACGACCGTCCTTGCCGATGCCGTAGTTACAGCTTGCCTGCCGCGAGGTGCTGATGAAACAGCCACAAATGCTCTCGGCAGAGAGCTGACCCACCACACAGTGCGGGGTGATACGGTCGATGCTGTGTGTCCGCAAGCCGGAATGGTTCGGGCTGAGGTTCGTATAAGCCACTAAGGGGCTGTTAGTGTATGCCATAGAAGATTCCTCCAATAGAAAAAAGCCCGGATTTCTCCGGGCCCAGATAGTGTAGATTCGATTCTTGATCAGGGCAGCAGCAGCTTCATGCCAATCAGGATGCAGTTGGACGTCAGCCCATTCAGCGCCCGGATGTCCGTGTAGCGAGTGCCGCTGCCGAGCTTGCGCTCTGCGATGCGCCAGAGGTTATCACCGGGAGCCACAGTATAGACCTCCCTGCCAACAAAGGCGTAAGCGTCCTCGGCATTCAGTACATACGCCACGCCGTCTTCTGCCTCCGGGCACTTGATCTTCAGCCAGTCCCCACAGTGTTCCAGAACATCCACAATGGAGTTCTTGGCGTAAACGGCAACCACTTCTGCATCCAGACTCGGTGTCTTTCGGATGTTCATCAGAGTTTTCAGCTTGCCATAAGCAATGGCATCCGGCAAAGGTTCTGCAGACGGAAACTCCTCAAACGGGGTGCCCTCCGAAGGCTGCTCACCTTCCACTGCGGAGTTCTCCTCCGAAGTATTCTCCTCCGGGAAATCCGTTACAGGCTTCTCCTCAGCGTTCTCCTCCCGGGTCGTAGGCTCATCCGCCGGGTAGATCACCGTGCCGTCCTCGGCGAACACATAGCTGCCGGGGTTCTCGTCACACTTTGCCTTGGCATTCGCCAGCAGCTTATATGCACCGAGCTGGGATGCGTCATCGTTCCAATCGGCCCGAACACGATAATAGCCGGTGTTCAGCTTTGCAGGATATTCGTTCATAGTCGCTCCTCCATCAAAATTGAGGGAGAGGTTGCCCTCTCCCGATAGACTCCTTCATAAAGCGCACAATTTTTTGGCTTTTGGGAGGTACTTTTCAGAAAACTTCTCTCATTATGCTTACTGAAATTCAGCATTTGGTACCCAGTTCTCCAAATTTTCCTCTCATAAAGCACAATGAAAATAGCGAAAAGTTGTATAGTTACCCTTCTTTTTCGTCATTTTTCTCCGGGACGTGCTTCTCGTTGGTCAGCTGGATCAGCATATCCTTCAGCTTTTCGGGGATGGGAATACCGATCACAGCAGAATTTTCCAGAATGGACAGACCTTCATTGGACAGGTAGAAGAAGATCACGGCGGTGCGAATCGCTGCGCCGTTCTGAAGCACCTGCGTATCGATCACATTCGCCATACCTACCAGCAGGAAGATGCACACCTTCTTAGCAATTCCCTTAAAGCCCACTTCGCTGGACAGTTCCTTGCGGATACCCGCCGCAAGGATGCCGGTGAAGTAGTCGGTCACCACAAAGACGATGAGTGCGTAGAGGAAGCCATCAAAGCCTCCGAAAAACCAGCCGAGAAAACCGCCCAGTGCCGCAAAAGCAAACTGGAGCTTGTCGATTACATTTTGCATACTTGTACCTTGCCTTTCCTGCCCTTTGCAGGGCATAAAAAATAGGACGGTGCTCCGTCCTTGTGTAATGGTGTTCTATATAAACACAGCCGTGTGGCTGTGGGGTATTAAATGGCGTTCAGCATACGAGCAAGACTGGCTCCGATCAGCTCGTGTCCGATGGGATTCGGATGCACACCGTCAACGATATACTCCGCTTTTACCTTGGCATTTTTTGGACTCAGGCCGACCGTCCAGCCATCCAGTACAGCAAATCCGAACTCATCTCGTGCCACGTCGTAGATAGCCTGTTTGTACTGAGCCAGTGTAGCGCCCACCTTGTTAGCCGCCTCACTGGAACGATGGAACGGTGTCAGGAAAACGATGCGCTTGCCGGGATACTTCTCGCAAAGTCCACTGCACAGTACATGAAGGGCTCCATAGAACGATACATCCGTAGTGTCAGCAATCGTTCCAAGCGCAACGCCTGTGCCGTAATCATTGGTGCCTCCTGCGATCACGACCATGTCTGCCGCAGCGTCCATACTCGAATATCGCAGGGAAATTGCACCGGTCGGAGACTGGTACGAGGTACTGGAAATGCTGATGCCAGATACACCATAGTTTCGGCAGGTCGCTCCCAATTGCTCACAGGCGATTTCGCAATAACGCTTTTCAGCCCGCTTATTGGGAGAAGAACCACCCACAGGGGTATATGCTCCATAAGTGATAGAGTCCCCGATAAAGTTGATGGTCTTCCCTCTCCAGTTGGAGTTCTGCACCAGCAAAGCCTGTTCAATGGACTCCTTCACGGATTCGTTCCACTGAGCGAGCTTCTCCTCCACAGCCTTGTTCTGATTGTCAATAGCTGTCTTGTTCTCTGCCACCGCAGTCCGAATCGGCTCCAATTCAGTCTGCTTGTCCTGTTCGATCTTACTCAGAATCGCAGCCTCTCTCTGGACTGCCCTCCGGTCCCTATCTGCACCCACTCGGTTCAAAAGCTCCGTCAGGCAGTTCATACACGGCGTTCCTTCCGTATCACAAACCACAACCTGTGCTTTCGCTGCTTCCTCCTCGGTCAGATTGATATAGAGATACTTCGCAGAGCTGCGGTTCCATGCGGCGATCGATGTCAGCATCATAATGCCACCGTCATCCATCTCCCTAAAATGCTGAGCAGGAACAATGGACAGTCGTCCGGCATAATGGAAGTCACCCTCCATACCACCCCAATTACCACGCATAATAGCTAGCTTGCCGCGCAGCCCATAAAAGAGGACATTCAGCTTGGCGTCATGGAGGTTCCCGGTCGGAATCAACAAATAATAGCCTTCGCCATTGGGATCAACACACCCCGACATATCATCGCTGGTATTCAGCCCACTAACATCAACATGACCCTTGTAAAAGTTACCGCCTCGAATCAAATCATAGTCGTTGCGCCATTCTTCGTGAATATACTTTGCAAGACTTCCGTGAGCTACGCCATCCACAGTTTCAGCGTCGGCTCCTGCATAGTAGGCATCCACTGCCTTCAAGCGCTCACTCAGATTGGCATAGGTTTTTCCATCTGCATCCACACGGGCATCAAGGATTTCCGTATCAGTGGTATTACCACCGACAATACTGTTCATCCGAGCTGTAAGCTGATTCTTGGTGCTTTCCAGGTCCTTTCTCCCGGTTGCGAGATCATTTCTGGCAGTAGTCACCTGTCCGGTCAGGGTAGTGGTCGTTTCCTGAAGATTTTTGGCAATACGCTGCTCGGTAGTTGAGAGTTCCTGACTGATAGCCGTATGCGTATCCGTCAGTTCTTTGCTGATAGCTGTATGAGTTTCCGAAAACTCCCTGCTCATATCAGCCTTGGTCTGTGTAAGGTCAGTGTGCATCTGCTCGACATCAGCATCAACATCCTGCTCCAGATTCCGGACCTGTGCGGAATACTCCGAGCAGATTGCCCAGTATTCCTCGCTGCTCAAAGCAGTACCCGCCGGGACGGACTTACGGCTGATATAGCTGTCGCCTGTCTCCGGCTGATACACGATACTGAGCATCTCGTACTTGCTTCTCTTATTCCATGTGCCGCAATGCTTCGGCACAATGCGTCCGCCTACGAATTCACCCATGATTTCATTCTCCCTTCTGCTTGCTCAAAGGCTTACCAACGTCTTTTTCGCAAGCAGGGGGGGAGGATGAAAATCAGCTTTCAGGAGTACCCCCCCCCCGAAAATTTCTTTCACATTATCGTTCATATTCATTGTTATCACTCCATTTCACAGAATCAGTCGTTCCAGCAGGCTCTGGAAGGACGCCGCGATGATCTCATGCCCCTTTTCATCGGGATGCACGCCATTGCCACCGTCCTTAGAGAATGCGAGCTTGCGGAAATTCTCATCATCGGGTCGCAGGTTGGATTCGTGGTACAGATCCAGGCATGGGATGCTGCGCCGCTTGCAGATCTCAACGATTGCCTCCGAGTACTTCGCCATACCGCAGGTTGTCTTAGAAGGCATACTACCGACCCACGGAGTCGGGGTCACGATACCCAGCCGAGCCAGAGGAATGCGTTCATAGATGGCATCGATGGTTGCGTTGATGCAGCCACATATCGTATCGGTTCCCGTATCCGTAACAGTTCCCAGCGACTGGTCAGACGAGAGATCGTTGCCGCTGCCAAAGATGGTGATCACATCGGCATCCTCCGGGATATCACTGACGCGCTGGTAAAATGCTCGGTTGATATCTTTCCGACGCATATAACCAGTCCCACTGACACCGAGGTTCACAGTCTTAATGCCTGTCTTTTCGGCAATATAATCGAAGTAGTGCTTCGTGGTACGGCTATTGCTTTCCGTCAAGCTGTCACCAAGGCATACCCATGTGCGACCATACCACTTAGGTTTCATACCGATAAAATAGCCACGAGTCATAGGCTGGATGCCGCAACTCTGCATACCGTTGATGCAGGCAATCCGAATAGAAGCTGCTCGTGCCGGAGAAGTCACAACCTTATTCTCAATCTTGCGATCAGTATTGCCCGTGTTGTTTTCGCCGCCGACTCGATTTCCGTTCACATCGTAAAACGCATAGAGGCCGTACCCTGCTTTTCCGGCTGCGCTGATACAGTACGGTGTATACGGTTCCACAGTGATAGGCTCGGACAGCCGGTAATTCGTGTTACCAGTCGGATCTTTCACTATAGCACCTGTTGTCGGATTCAGGAGCATTCCGTTGTTTTCGGTAACTTTGACAGCTTCTCCAATAGCATATTCGTAGTTCTCGTCCACGATTTTGCTTGCCAGATGGTTTTCCAAGCCGGAGATCCTGCTATCGCGTTCTGCCGCCTGTTCTGCTGCTGTGCCGACCAGCTCTGCCGAAGGATAGCTGATTCGTGTAACCTTTTTGATTACACCCGTGAAATGGTTGTTCTCCACCCATGCGATGCGTACCGTTGCGGCAGTTGCCGGAACAGGAGAAATGCGGTCACGATAACCCGCAACTCCATCCGTCTTTTCCTGATAGCCGCCAACTACCTTGTCATCCGCATCGTAGAAAGCATACAGATACTTATTCCAGCCGCCGGAAACCGTAAAAGCATACAGTTCACCGGGGTTGACCGGAATCGGATCGGATACACGGAACGCTGTATTCTCGGATGCCAAGGGATGGACTTCACCCGCCTTCTCATTGATGCAGCGGTTTGCGGTGTAGGTGAACTCCAGTGCCTCACCCTCAACAACGGCGGCACTAAGCAGTGTATTCTGCTCCCCGGTTGCCGCTGCAATCAGGTCGGCCTTCGCCTTTTCCAGACCAGTCTCCACCGCAACCATCCGAGATTCAGGTTTCTCGTTTAGCTCATTGGTCGGGAAAAGGAAACGAGTCACTTCCTCCACCTTACCCATAAAATTCGAAACCTGAATCCAGGTGATACGCATACTGACTGCCCCACCCGGCGCGATTACGATTCGATTCTCGATTTTACCGGACTTGTTATCCGGCGCGATCTCACCAGCGAGAACATTCTCGTCGCTGTCATAGAAGGCATAGTAGTATTTCTTCCAGCCACTTGACGCGGTGATAATATACACATGGCCTGCCACAACAGGGATCATCTCCGATGTGTGCCAATGGCCGTCGCTTTCATTCGTCAGCGTACCCACCGTGCCGTTCAGATTGATGAAGGTCCGGCTCGTGGAAGCAAAGGTCAGTTCCTTTGTCTCACGACCAGTCGCCTCATCCAGAAGCTGGGACACGATTGTAGTAAGCCAATCATCCCACAGACCGCGTGTCTTTTCCGCAGAGCGCATTGCTTCGCCTAGTGAGGTATGGGTCGTACCCTGGTTGTCCACGCGGGCATCCAGAATCTCACTGTCAGTGGTCATGCCTCCGGCGATACTGTCCATCCGCTTATTCAGCGTGGTCTTAGCATCATTCAGTTCCTTACGGCCTGTATTCAAATCAGTTTGGGCCAGTTCGACCTTGCCGGAAAGAGTTTCTGTAGTCTGCTGCAGGCTCTCCTGCATACGGCTTTCCGTTTCTGTGAGCTCCTGACTGATAGCCGTATGCGTATCCGTCAGTTCTTTGCTCATGGCTACATGAGTTTCGGAAAACTCCTTGCTCATGTCTGCCTTAGTCTGTGCAAGATCAGTGTGCATCTGTTGAACATCGGCATCCACATCCAGTTCCAGTTGATGCAGCTGCGCCGAATACTCCGCACAGATAGCCCAGTATTCCGCACTGTCCAACAACGTACCCGCCGGGACGGACTTGCGGCTGATATAGCTATCGCCCGTCTCCGGCTGGTACACGATACTGAGCATCTCGTACTTGCTGTTCTTGCTCCATACGCCGCAATGCTTCGGCACAATGCGGCCGCCTACGAATTCACCCATGATTTCATTCTCCTTCCTGCTTACATAAAGGCTTCAAAGCGTCTTTGTCGGCAAGCAGGAGGAGGATGGAAATCATTTGTCAGGGAGTACCCCCCCCCCGGAAATTTTTACCATAATCACGTTCTTATTCATGAAAGCTCCTATTTTAGTTTTGCGGCAGTACACATATTGCCATATTTCTAAAAGCAACATCTGCTATCTGCATATATCCTTCAATTGCCGGATGAACACCATTCGTTCCGACTGCCTCGGTAATCTTATTCCTTGTGTTAACCTGTTTGCTCGTTGCTGGCATATTGTATTCGCTATCAAACTGTGTGGCAACGTTCAAAAACTCCACATAATTCTTAAACTCTTCATCATTTGCCAAAGACTGATATGCCAAATTCATTCCCATTACGCTCCTACTAAGTGCATAGGGATTAGAATATGCACTATTCGCGCCATAGTTAGCTCCAGTTCCTCCATTGAAAGACGGCATTTGAATTCCCATTACCTTTACCTTCGCTTCAGGGAATTCATCATGCAGTTTTCTAATGAACTCTTTCGCATTTTCTACATGAATTTTGACTGTATAAGCATCGGGTGTAGAGCAATATCCGCCAAGAGCATTCCAGCTGAGCAAGGTATAGACAAAATCTATCCCTGCAAAGCCATTTCTTTCACAATATGATTTAAAGCTGATCTTATCTTGCACAGCATCCCAAAACGGATTACCTTCAGCATAACCTGTACTCGTAAAGGCGATTGCTTCCGGGTGAGTCGCATTTGACAAATGAGTTAAGTTCCCTCCCCCCACAGGCATTTTACCTGTGTGGTTCTGAAACCTGGTAAACTTAATTCTTTTCTTCTCAATCGTCTCCATTTGCCAGACATTTCCATTTTCATCACGCCAGAGACTGTGTTGGTCCGTATTGTCTTTGTCATGTGTCGAATACACCCACATTCCGAGACTTGTGTTTGATGGTTTGGCAAGGTAACTAGCCCAAGTCCAGCCACCATAACCTTCGTAGCCTATTTGGCCTCTTTTCTTTGTTCCAATTAACTCAATATTGTTTCTACCCAGACCGCTTGGCGAACCACCCGTTTCGAGGACACGTCTTGCCAATTCAACACACCACTCACCACCTGTCGTCAAGCTGTCCCCTATACATAGAATATTTTTCTTTTCTATCGGGCTCTGCCCTGCTTTTCTGATAGCAAGAGTAGTCGTTGCAGAGGCAATAATTCGGTCACTGCAATCTCGAACATTCAGCGTCAATTTATGTTCACCCTCTTGATCAGCTTTAGGTGTCACTTCAAAATAGCGATTTGTATTTTTTCCGATATCACAAATGCACTCCAAATTAAAGTTATATGGATTTGGATGTTCTACAATGCCACGGTAGAAAAGTTGCAGTGTATCATCAACAACGCCATATATCTTGTCTGGCAGAACTACTCTCGGAGGAGTTTCAATGTTCAGCTTTTCAATTTTCTCATCAAAGCCCTGTTTAACACTCGAAATGGTTTCATCGATTGCAAGTTGCTTGATTGCTGCATCAATTCTCTGCTGGACATTTTCGCTTTGAGGATTGCTCAGTTGGGCTTTATCCAAGAGGTTTTCTACTACCTCAATGACTTGATCAAGCTGATGCTTCCTCAGTTGATATATACTCTCCAGGTACTCAACAAACATATCAGGTCTATCCTGATTGATCAGCTCTGTATCATGAATTGGAAACCAGTCTTTCAGTTCTTTGTCAACTCTGAACGGTCCATCTCCTGCCTGACATGTGTAACAGACTGCGCCGTAATCAGGAGGATTAAGATTCTTGCCTGTATTGCCAAACATAACACTAATATGCTGATCACAGGTAAACCCCGCATAAAGTTCTACTGAATTCTCATTTTCAATGGGTGTTGAAAAACGAAACTCAATCTTTCTTCTCTCACCAGATTTGATATGGAAACCTTCTCTTGTTTCGTCTGCAAGAATAGCCCCCTTATGATTGTTTACAGAAACCACACAGCGTATTTTTTCAATATAGGCATTGTTTTCTTTGCGATTTTCTATCGTAAAAACTAGAGTGTTGAAATGCTTGGCTTTCCCAATTGGAGCTGCCCAACCAGTAAAGGTTGAAGTTGTATAACTCAAAACAGCATAGGATACAGGCACAAGATTTTGCTCATCCGATACAGCCCATGAATCCTGAAATGAGTTTTTCAGCTTTGCCAAGCTTTCTTTTATATTTTTCTCAACTTCTCGCCACTTTGCTTTATTCGGATTATAGCCGGTCAGCCATACAGCCAAATTGTAACGTCCCCCCGTTGAACAATCTTCCATTTTGGCAAACTGACCGTTCGTGGTATACAAACTACCCGAAGTTGCTTCTTGACTACCAAACACGTTTGTGCAAATCACATCCGCTTGTAGAAGGATGAAGACTTTTCTTCCTTGTTCAAAGAACAACCCATTCACATCACAGTGAACACGTTTTTCATCGTTAGGCTCAATTGTGACATTGAGGTACTTGTTAAAGGAGATTTTCTCTTCACTAGCATCATCGAATGCTATTGCAACACGAATTTGATTGATTCTTTCACTACGTGCCTTGACGATAAATTCAATTCCTGTTACAAGAATACTTTCGTCGATCAAATACGAGGAAACCCAGCCGCTAAAGGTCGATGAATCATATGGATAGTACAATTCTCCTCCGTGGATTTTCTTTACTTCTGTTTCTAAAAGCTCCTGAACATACTTTTCAGCCAGTTGTTCATGCACAGCCTCCCGCATCTCACCGGCTCTCAGAGCTCGTATCGCATTTCCAAGAGTATTATGCGTATGACCATACGAATCAACACGAGCATCCAGAATCTCCGCATCCGAGGTCTTTCCCCCGGCAATGCTGTCCATCCGTTTGTTCAACGTATCCTTGGCATCCTTCAGTTCCTGCCGGCCGGTGTTCAGGTCGGACTTGGCCTGTTCGACCTTGCCGGTCAACTCTGAACTGGTCTGTTCCAGATTCTCATTGACTCGCTGTTCTGTTTCCGACAACTCCTGACTGATTGCCTTGTGCGTATCATCCAGTTCCTTGCTGATCGCCGTATGGGTCTCCTTGAACTCCTGACTCATGGCATTTTTGACTGCCGTAACATCACTGTGCATCTGCTGGACATCCACGTCCACGTCCTGTTCCAGCTTCCGCATCTGTGCGGAATAATGGGCACACAGCGACCAGTAACTCTCATCTGCCAGCGAGATGCCCACAGGCACAGCCTTACGGCTGATATAGCTGTCACCGGTCTCGCCGTCCAGTACGATCATCAAGGGTTCATAGGTTTTCTTCTGATCCCAGACACCTACATGGTCCGGTACCACCCGTTTGCCAACAAACTCTCCCATTTTACTTCCTTTCCGGCTTACGCCTCATTGTATCTCACGATCAAGTGACCTTCATCGTCCATCTCAAAAATCAGACCCAGCGCGTCCCAGCTCTGGAACACCAGATGTCCATCCATATTGATGGACGAGGTGACTATGCCCTCCTCGATATCCTTCGCCACCTTATCAATGGTGCTGGACACAGACCCCTGCGCCAGTCCCAGCTTATCATCCGAGCGCATCACGAGGTATCCGTCATTGGTGATGAGGAATTCCAGGATGCCCTTGGCGGCAGCATTCAACGCCTGCTTATAGGTCAGCGTGGCGATTTTACCGTTCTTGACCGCTGCACGGGCCACATTCAGCACCAGACTGAACGAACCAATCACATCTCCCTCATCGGACAGAAGGTAGATGTCAATCGGGAATCTGCCGTATATTTCGGTCATAAAGGATGTGACCGTCAGGATGACCGCACCGTCATCCACGAACACAAGGTCCGGGCGGGTCTCGCTGGAATACTGGAACACTGCACCGTCCGGCCGAGTAGCTGAGTAGCTGACGATGGTATCCTTACTGACCTTATACTCCAGCGAGTTCTGATACAGCCGACACCGCACTTTTCGGGCTTGGTTGTCGTACTGCTTGACCGGGATGTGGGTCGGGATCAGGTTCTCTGTGAATGACAGTTCCACGTCCTGAAACACCGTGAACGACTTAGTCACCAGTGCCTCCTGCGCCGGTTTCTCCGCTGTCTGTACCACTGCTTTCGCCTTCCTGTTTGCCATCTTCTTCGCCTCCTCCCTCTGTCGGGGTATCCGGGTCGGGCTCAGGTTCCGGTGGCTCATAGCCTACCGTCTGCCAAATTTCTCCGTCCCACAGCTTCAGCCGCAGGGCGGTTGTATCGACCCAGAGTGCATTTGTTTTCGGATTCTTTGGTGCTGCCTCCTGCGCACAGATGGGCGGAGCATACCGCTCATCCAGTTTCGCCAGCAGCGTGTCGGACAGCTTATCCGCTGTTCCGTACCGCTCGTCTAGGTTTTTGATGAGTTCTTCCGACAAAGCAGATGCCGTCTTATATCGCTCATCCAACTGTGCAAGCAGCACCTCGGACAGCTTATCTGCCGTACCGTAGCGTGCGTCCAGGCTTTTGATGAGTTCTTCAGACAAGGCGGATGCCGTCTTATACCGCTCATCCAACTGTTCGAGCAGTTCTTCAGTCAGTTCTCCGGCTTTCTTATAGCGTTCATCCAGCTCCTGCAGGGTGTTTTCCAGCAGCAACGCCGTCTTGACCGGGGAATCGTCCCGCTCCCAGCCGTAGCCCCATGTCTTACCGCCATCGGTGGAGATGAAAAACCCATCCGGGCTGTTCTTCCACGCAAAGGTGGACTTTGCCAGTGACCCGGCATTGAAGGCATACCGCACGGTTTCACCGTTCACCTCGGTCACGTTCTGGTAGTGCAGACCGAACAGACCGGCCAGCAGAGTACCGTCATAGACCATCGACACGGAAATGCCGCCGATCTGCTCACCCATGCTGGTTTCCACACGGAGCGCGGTGTTGTAGGCTTCATTGGCTGTGTTTCGGATGTTGCTCAGTGCTGTAGTCAAAGACGAGTTCCGGCTGCTGACCGTAGAGTTCGACAGCGTAATGCCATCGTACCGTTCCAGCAGACAGTCGTATTGTGTTTCGGTCACCTTGGAGCTGACCTCGATGCCGAGCTTGGAAATAAACACATGGACGGTATCGCACAGACTCACCTGCTCCGCTTCCACCACATCCTCATAGTCCGGGGTATTCCAGAGCTGGATAAAGTCGATGTCGATATCCACCTGCGGCTCGGTCAGGCTGGTGTTCTTCAGATAATCCTGTGCAAAAGAGCGCATCATCTCATCCGTGGGCTTATCCTGAAATCCACTAGTGCAATCTAGTACCGTGATCTTCTGGTACGGAACTGACCGCTGCTCCACCAGCACCACCTTCTCCGGCAACTCCGTCACCTCGCCGGTCTCGGAATTCTGCCAGTACGGATGTACACCCGTGATGACGCTCTCAATGTTCTTCTCCATCTTGAAGTCGATGAGGTTTTTGCCGTAAACGATATGCACGCCGTGGTCTGAGCCCCGGTGATGATGGAGCTTGACCGTGTATCGGTCCCACTCGTACTCTCCGCCAAAGGTGTCCAGCACCGAGCCGTCGATACCGCCGAGGCAGTTCCGAAAAGAGGACGGCACCGAGAGCCGAAAAGAGGCGCTGGAGGAGATATCCGTCCAGACCTCAAAGGGGCACTCGGATGCCGCGTGGTTTCCCAGCCCCGCCAGCGCACCGGTGCAGCCGGTCGTGGCAAAAGGAGAAACCGTAATGAAGTTTAGCTGATACGAGATGTGCCTTGCCTTGACAGTCAGCTTGCCATCAATCGGCGTTGCGATTTTGTAGATACGGAACGGCTGCGATCTGCCTGTGTCGGATGGCTTTGCAAGGATGATGCTCCCTTCTTCCAGCTGATCCGCATGGATACCATCTGCTGGGTAAACCATCTCCAGCTCAAAGCTGCCGTTTCGTTTTTCCGTCACGATGCAGGACTGTGCATCTGCCAGCTTGCCGATGCCATTGTTGTCAAACTTAGACTCCATGGATGCATACAGACAAGGGATCATCCCGCTCCACCTCCTTCCTCACAGCGTCCACCAGCGCGGAGTCACCTCCACCGCTGTGATACCGCCCGTCCATGCGATCTGTGTCTTTCCGGCCGGCAGTTCCGGGAAGTCGTCCGAGAGGATGGTCTCATTGCAGAAGCCGCCCGCATTGTAGGCATTGTGCGTCTCACAGTTCAGCAGGACATAATCCTTGATGCTGTAGATGGTGATGGATTCATCGCCTACATACAGCACACCGCCCGAATCTCCGTAGACCTTGAAGATGGGCTGTGCCGGGAATGCGAAGGGGTTCATGAGGTTGCTCCGGCTTTCCAGCCGCATAGTCCTTTGTCCTTCCACGCTCCACCGCTGGGGCTTGCAATTGAACACCAGATCCATCTTGGCGGCTTTCTGCGCCGTCACATCGAACTCCATCGCTTCGGTGCAAACTGCCATCCGGAAGAAATCCGGGTCATAGGTATCCTGCAATTTCTGGTAGCCAACCGGAGACAGCAGCCACGACTTGACCGCGGCGGTCTTAGCGGGCAGACCGTTAAAGAAGAACGCTTCATACTTGATATCCACATTCTGATACCGCCGCCGACCTGCCCTTGCATTCTCGCTGATGATGTCTCCGTTTCTGCCGGGGACTGAGGTGCTTTCCACATCTACTGCCGGGGAATCGTACACACTGGGTCCGGACAAATATAAAAGGAAGTCCTTGCTGGACTTCCCGGCAAAGGACAGATACTGTCGTGCAAACCTGCCCCTCAAATCAAACTGGGATACTGTCTTTTTCTCAGGCAAATAGCCCATACGCATCACCTTCTTACTTATAGACCGAATCGTCCTGGTCGATCATCTCATTGATCTTGTCAGCCACGATCTGTGCCAGTTCGTTATCGTTCCGGGCGTTGTAGCCGTTCACTGTGATGTGAACGCCACCCAGATTCGTGTTCTTTGTTGTTCCGCCGCCGGCCAGAGCAGCCTGCGGAAAATTCCAACCGCTTGTGTTCAGCCGGGGAATATTGATCTCCGGCAGGCTAAAGGAGCAGATTCCCGCCATCCCCTGCTGAACCTTAGAGGCCATAGACCGGATCTGCTTCAGCAGACCGCCCTCGCTGGCCTTGATGCCGCCAGTCAGCAGCTTCATGAAGTCAGGCATATAGGTGTCGGCATCTGCCAGCGGTCCTTCGTCCGGCACCGAGAAGTGCAGGAAACTGCGGATGCCGTTTGCCACGCTCTTGGCGGCATTACCGACCCACGACACGCCTTTCTTGATGCCTCCAGCGATACCACTGACCACATCCTTGCCCCAGTTTACCGCCGAGGAAGCCACGTTCTTGACGCCGCTCCAGATAGAGGATGCCACGTTGCCGATGGCAGACGCCGCATTGGAGATGCCATTCTTAATGGCAGTCACACCATTGGAGAACACAGAAGTGACCTTATTCCAGATGTTGGTCACACCCTCCCGGAAACCATCACAGTTTTTCCAGAGAGCAGTCAGTCCCAGACCGATGCCGCCGACTGCTGCCACTGCGATACCCGCAGGACCGGCCAGACCTGCAAGTGCTGTACCCGCCGAGGCAAGCACACCGCCAGCCGAAGAAGCGATACCAGCCAATGCACTGCCTGCACCGGCAGCAAGACCAGACACCGTTGTGCCAACAGAACCGAACAGCCCCGCAATCGCAGAACCAGCCGAGCCAGCGATACCGCCCAGCGTGGAGCCCACACTGGAGAGCAGCCCGGACAGGCTGCTGCCAACACCGCCGAGTTTTGAGAGGACACCGGTCGCCACACTGCCGAGGTTCGACAAGATGCCGGTCCCGCTGCTGCCAAGGCCGCCCAGCTTCGAGATGACACCGGTGATCCCTTGTCCCAGACCACCCATCTTAGAGGTCAGCCCGGAGATCAGGTTTCCGAAGTTCGAGACGATCTGTCCGCCATCGGCGTTGCCGATCTTCGACAGGAAACCACCCATCTTTGTCAGCAGACCACCGCCGCCATCCGTTCCCAGTGCATTGCCGAGGTTCGTGAGCGTCTCGCCCAAGCTGCCGAAGGTACTCTTCATAGAGCCGAGCTTATCCACGATGCCGGTGACCGTGCTGACAGTATCGCCCACCTTGCTGAAGCCCTCGCCCAGTCCCTTAAGGAAATCCGAGTTGAAGGTATCACCGAGGCTGTGGATTGCATTGCCCAGAGAACTGGTCTGGTCGCTCAAGTCTCCGATGGAGGTCTTCATGTCGGAGAACCCCTGCTTCACCTCATCGCTCATGCTGCTGACCGATGTTTTGGTGATCTTTTCAAGGTCACTCCAGACAGACTTAAACTCGCTGGACATGCCTTCCAGACCGTTCATAAGCCCAGTTCGGATGTCGGATGCCAGTCCGCTTGCAGCAGACCGTACTCTGTTGGTGCTGCCAGTGATCGTTGAAGCAAATCCGCTCACCACAGACCTCACCTTATCGCTCATGTCTCCCACGGGCGTGTTCAGGTTGGTTTTCATGGAGCCGGACAGGGTCTTGACTGCCTTGACGACCTTGCCTTGATTCTTCTTGATACCACTCGCCAGCAGCTTCATGAAGTCCGGCATATACTCATCCGCATCGGACAAAGGACCGGTATCAGGCACAGAGAAATGCAGCAGACTTCTGACCTTACTTGCCA
>UMFP01037661.1_pt1 | contig 25875 bp, 25 predicted proteins | sample 1965031 | NCBI WGS metagenome assembly UMFP01 (sample SAMEA4836048, study PRJEB28245) | human gut metagenome | biome: gut microbiome; material: fecal sample | place: Denmark | collected 2008
TTTTTGAATTTTTTTCAGGCGGTTGGTTGCATGCTCCAAAAGGTCTTATCCCTTCTCGCTCCCTTAGCCCGGCTAAGGTAAGATATCGGGTGCAGAATCCTTTATAAGGAAGAAACTCTCCTACGCTTGTCTCACCAAGTCAGTCACACACTGTTTCAGTGCCGCATCTCTCTCGATTGCGGTTGCAAAGGTAGGCGGTTTCAACATAACTGCCAAACATATCATCTGATTTTTCTTACACTTTTTTGAAACTTGTTTGTAATACGCTGATTTACAACAATACAGAACAAAGACTTTTTGAAAACAACAAAACTGGAAGGAAATGGAATATACATTATTATATTAAAAGCGCGTATACGAACACAAGAAAAGTCTTAAATATACTCACGGTTTAATCCTGTTTTATAGAAAGAATAAACTAAAAAAACAGGCACCACACGATAACTTATTATAGTATTTATATTACCTTTGAAACCATAAAACAAATAATCCAATAATATTAATTTAATTATGACCATACATCATCTTGCTATCTGGACCTTTAGGCTAGAAGAGTTAAAAACATTCTATACCACCTATTTTAAAGGGAAAAGTACTGAAAAGTATATTAATCCTCAAAAGGGATTCGAGTCTTATTTTATTTCTTTTAACGGAGGTGCTACTTTGGAGCTGATGAGCCGCACAGATATCCAACATGCCCCTATAGAGGAAAACAGACAAGGGCTAACTCATTTTGCCTTTTCCTTCGACAGCAAAGAAGAAGTACTCCAAACCACGGAATTACTCCGTACCAAAGGATATATCATTGCAAGCGAGCCCCGAACATCGGGTGACGGATATTTTGAAAGTGTAATACTAGACCCGGATGGAAATCGGATAGAATGTGTTTACAAGTAGTAAAAAGAGCATTCTAAAAGTTTTTGGACAGGGAAAGTGTGCCAAAACAAAATCCAACTTACTAATGAATACTATTCAAGCACGGATGATACGAAAAAAGTAAATTTATTCGTATGAATCCATGCCTGAGAATCGTGATTACTCAAAATAATATAGAAAGATTGCAATACCTTCCAATGCCTTTTTAGGCTGGTCTTTAATCTCGATAGTAAATTTGATTTCAGCTTTTGCTACCCCACGCAGGTTCTGCAAAGAGTGCAAGCTTGCTCTCATACGGATACTTTGTCCCGACAAGACAGCCTGGCCGAACTTCATCTTATCCATTCCATAGTTAATCATCATCTTCAAATTATTCACTTCTATAATCTGATTCCACATGTGCGGAAGCAAAGAAAGGGTAAGATAACCATGTACAATCGTGCTATGATAAGGACTTTCCACCTTCGCACGTTCTGTATCCACGTGAATCCACTGATGATCCAATGTTGCATCGGCAAAAAGGTTAATACGTTCTTGAGAAACTTCCACATAGTCAGAAACACCTATTTCCTGTCCCACTAATTTCTCAAAATCTTCATACGAATTAATTATTACTTTATCCATTATTCTTTATTTATAAGGTTAATTCTTTAACATAAGGACAAAAATAGTAAAAATAACACTACCTTTGTCTTCATTCTTCATTAAAAATAAAATAAAGTGGATAGAATTCAATTTTATGAAATAATATACAGCATTGTCAAGGAGATTCCTGTCGGTTATGTCATGACTTACGGACAAATCGCTTATCTGGCAGGAGAACCCCAATATGCACGCATGGTAGGTTGGGCCATGTTTCATGCCCCCAAAGAATGGTGCCTCCCCTGCCATCGTGTTGTTAACAGCCAAGGAAGATTGGTTCCAGGATGGCAAGAACAAAAAGCATTGTTAGAGAAAGAAGGAGTTACTCTCAAAGCCAACGGCTGTGTAAACATGAAACTTCATCAATGGCAACCGGCAGACCATGAATAGTCCTTATTCACAACGGCAATAGGTATTGGCTCCACACCGGCATCTCGGCAAAAGCTGCTCACTCAGTTCATCCCGGTAGAACTCATACAGTTGTCTGTGCATCAAATCATATACTTCAGCCACCTGTTGTTCCACCAAGTCCTCGTCATTATAATAAGCTTGAAAAGGATCATTATACAAAAAATGCTTCCAATTTCTCACCACATTATCAAAATCTTTCCTGCTTTCTTCCGCTTCCCGACAAAGTGTTACCACATAATCCCAAGGCTGATGACAATACAGCTCCACATCCACAGGCTTTTTGTGGGACAAATGATACCCATTTTGTTCCATCACACTGAAAACAGTATCAGGAATACCATTTCCCGGCAACACTCCTGCCGTAAAGACTTTCATTCCTCTTCCAAAAGAAGTCAATATTTCCATAGCCATTCTGCTACGACAAGCATCATTATTACTGACTATCAATATATTCATCATAACACTCTCTACTTTATGCTTACTATTACATATATTATAACAGTTCCCGTGCCATAAATGTTCGTACCGTATGTGTCTTCCTGTGAAAGAAATACATTTCGAACGGCCAATAAGTCATATAGCTGTTACCTATAAACACAATTTTCATCTCCATATCCCACTATCTTTTTACCAACTTGCGTGGATCACCACTCCAAGAGCATCCCAAACAAAACACCTCATTCATATCAAAACCTTCTGTCGATACATCCTCATACTTAGGAATAACCTCCCCTTTATCAGATACATAAACCAACAATCTCTCCCCTGTAGCATTCTTCACATACATACCGGATATCTTGCACTGCGGACACAATAATTTCCTCATTCTGTTCATCTTTATTTAACTTTTATACATCACTTCATTACCCACTCAAGCAGGTAATACAAAAATAAACAAAGAAAGGATGCATATTGATTATTCCAATTTAATTTTTGTTATCTCGACACAAATACTCATCTTTGCACCCAAAATAGAAAATAACGAAATACAGATATGCTGCATCATTTCACCCGCTCCATTGCTCACATTGCATTGCCGGACAAGTTTACCTATCCTTTTCATTACACCCCTCACCCCCTGTGTGTGATGGCGGCTGATGAAGTACAAGTCTATTTACAGCATCAGGCTCAATGGCAAGATGAATTGCAGCAAGGCAAAATGTTCGGCGTACTGATTGTGCAAACCACAGAGGGCGAAATCGGTTATCTGGCTGCTTTCTCAGGCATTCTGGCCGGAAAAAATATCCATCCTTATTTTGTTCCTCCCATCTACGATTTACTCCAACCGGACGGATTCTTCAAGAAAGAAGAAGAACATATCTCCGCCATCAACCACCGCATACGTGAGCTGGAAGAGGATACCTCTTATCAGAAATGCCGACAAGCATTGGAAGAAGAAACAGCACGATACAGCCGACTCCTTTCACAAGCCAAAGCCAAACTGAAGGCTGCCAAAGAACTGCGCGACTGCCGCCGTCAGACGGAACAACTGAGTGAATCCGAACAGGCTGCCATGATCCGAGAAAGCCAGTTTCAAAAGGCCGAACTGAAGCGTTTGGAACGTAGTTTGAAAGAACACCTATCCTCCTTGCAAAAAGAAACGGACACATACGTTTCTCAAATAGAAGCATTAAAGAATGAACGCAAAAGCCGTTCCGCCACTTTGCAACAGCAATTGTTTGAACAATTCCGCTTGCTGAACGCCCGCGGAGAAGTGAAAGATCTGTGCAGCATCTTTGCGCACACCGTCCATAAGATTCCCCCAGCAGGCGCCGGCGAATGTGCCGCTCCTAAGCTATTGCAATACGCCTATTTCCACCATTACCGCCCTGTGGCTATGGCAGAATTTTGGTGGGGCGATTCCCCAAAAGCGGAGATACGGCATCACGGTCACTATTATCCGGCTTGCAAAGGAAAGTGCGAACCCATCCTGGGTCACATGCTTCAAGGGCTGGAAGTAGAAGAAAATCCATTGCTGGAAGACAATCACCGGACAACGGTGCTCGATATAATCTATGAAGACGATTATCTATTGATAGTCAATAAGCCTGCGGGTATGTTATCCGTGCCCGGAAAAGAAACAGCCGATTCCGTTTACAGTCGCATACGCCACCTGTACCCGGATGCCACCGGTCCGTTGGTAGTCCATCGCTTGGACATGGCCACCTCCGGTCTTCTGCTCATTGCCAAGACGAAAGAGGTACATCAAAATCTGCAAGCCCAGTTCAGCAACCGCAGTATCAAAAAACGCTATACCGCTCTTCTGGAAGGCATAGTGTCTGATGAGGAAGGAACGATTGATCTTCCCTTATGCCTAAATCCTTTAGATCGTCCCCGTCAAATAGTGGATAAAGAACATGGAAAGCCTGCCATCACACGTTACCGGGTGCTTGCCCGAACAGAATCGCAAACACTTGTCGCCTTTTACCCACTCACCGGGCGCACTCACCAACTGCGAGTTCATTCGGCACATTCCCTCGGACTACACTGCCCTATCAAAGGCGACGAACTCTACGGCAGCAAGGCCGACAGACTTTATCTGCACGCAGAGTCTCTGGAGTTTACCCATCCTGTCAGCAAGGAAAAAGTAACTATCGAGGTGAAAGCCGACTTTACGCAACAGTGGCTGCCCCAACCGAAGGCGGAACAATCCGTTTGATTTTTCCATATACATAGATAAAGGCAGGAATCAAGAACAAGTCGGCAAAAACCCATGCAGTCGGATCACCGAAACAAACAGCAAAATACCCCCATGCCGGTACTGCAAACAGACTGACCAGCGTGCGGGCAATCATTTCCGATACCCCCGAAAGCATGGCAAGGTTAGTGTATCCGGCTCCCTGAATGGTATAGCGCAGAATGCAAAGCAGTCCCAATACCGGAAAGAAGATTACCGATATATGCAAAAACAGTTCTGTATCTTTCAGAATCTCCAGTTCGGATGCTTCTACAAATAGCAAGGCAAAGGTCTTTGCTCCCAACAGGAGTACCACAAACACAAAAGCGCAGTAAACCAACATCATCCATCCGCTAGCCTTGATACCCGCCCAGATTCGCTCAGGCTTTCCTGCCCCATAGTTCTGCCCGCTATACGTTGCCATTGCGATACCCAGACTCTCCAACGGACACATACAGAACATCTTGATACGCATGGCCGCCGTGAATGCCGCTACACATGCTGTACCTAATGCATTGTTAGCGCTTTGAAGCATGATGCTGCCAATGGCGGTTATGGAGAACTGCAACCCCATCGGCACACCGATATATAATAAGGTACGAGCCAGTGACGTTTGAAACTTACGTTCGGCAACAGTAGTTTTCAGTATTTCAAACTTACGCATCATATAGAAGTAACACAATCCCGCCGACACTCCTTGTGAAATGACCGTAGCAATGGCAGCACCTGTTACTCCCCAATCCAAAACAAGGATACAAAACAAATCAAGCAACACATTCAGTACTGTGGAAAACAACAGAAACCAAAAAGGTGTTTTACTATCGCCCAATGCCCTGATAATACTGGATAATAAGTTATAAAAGAACGTGCAGGGCACTCCTATAAAAGTCACAAGCAGATAATAATACGCATTTCGGAAAATTGTTTCAGGGGTACGCATCACCTTCAGAATATCTGCACAGAATAGACTGGTAACAATCGCTATCACAACCGACATTACTACGGCTAGTTGCAGACTGACCGACACCAGCCGCCGCATCGTGCCGTAATCCCTCGCACCGAACTTCTGTGCCACCGGAATGCCGAATCCCCCACAGCAGCCGTTGCAAAAGCCAAGAATCAGAAAAACCACCGAAGTACCGGCTCCCACAGCAGCCAAATCATTTATACCCAAAAACCGTCCGACAATCGCAGCATCCACCAATGAATAAGTCTGCTGAAGCAAATTTCCCAATAATAACGGCAGTGCAAAATTAAAAATCAAAGGAAACGGCCGCCCTGATGTCATCTCTTTAGAAGTTGCCATAAAGTATAAGTATTGTAAATCGTGCGTAAAGATAGATGATATTCCACAATTATATGTATTTTTGTAACCACATTTAAACAGACAACCTCAATTACATGACACATATCAAGAGCCGCATCACCCGCGAAAAGAAAATAGTAGAACTGATGATTCGCCTCTATTGCAAAAGGAAGGAAAGAAACCGGGAGTTGTGCCCCGCTTGTCAGGATTTACTAAAATATGCCCATGCCCGTCTGGAGCATTGTCCTTTCGGAGAAAAAAAATCCACCTGCCGTTTATGCACCGTCCACTGCTACAAGCCCGAAATGCGACAACGAATGCAAAGCGTAATGCGTTATGCAGGTCCCCGCATGCTTCTTTATCACCCCATTGCGGCTATCCGACATTTGATGGAAGAAACAGGCCATCTCTTCTTTACTCACACAAACTAGCTCAAGATATTTCATATTAGCAATCATTTTATTAATTTTGCAGCGAAATTAAGTTTACCACAAAAGCAAGACTAGATTTTCTTTATTTGAATGACAGGACGATTGTGGATTTTTTCTACACATGTAGCGCCAATTCCACATTTTATTCATCGGCTGTTCAATGCCTAAACCTCTGATTATTAATAAAGAAAAATACTGAGTAGTCCCGTGGCACGCTGCTTGTAGTTCTGTTTGTGGCATCTTAACATTAACAAATTAAGGTATGAGACATTTTTTTACACACAAAGAAATCAAGCTGAAAAAAAAGAGAACAGCAATTGCAGTCATAGGTATTGGACTAGTATTAGGTATTTATTTTATAGTATCGCGTCGGCCGGCGCACCAACAGGAAACCCCGGTAGTAGCCATAGAACCGGTCACACGTGAAGACGTTGAAATCTATGGTGAGTATGTAGGTCGTATACGTGCCCAACAGTTTGTCGAAGTACGTGCCCGTGTAGAAGGTTACCTCGAACAGATGCTTTTTGCCGAAGGAACTTATGTCACAAAAAATCAAGTACTTTTTGTTATTAATCAGGAACAATATCGTGCCAAAGCCGACAAAGCACGTGCTCAGTTGAAGAAGGATGAAGCACAGGCATTGAAAGCCAAACGTGACTTGGAGCGTATCCGCCCGCTATATGAGCAGAACGCTGCCAGCCAGTTGGATTTGGATAATGCCATCGCTGCTTTTGAAACGGCCGAAGCCTCTGTTGCCATGAGTCAGGCAGACCTCGACCAAGCCGAGCAGGAGTTAGGCTATACCATCGTCCGTTCTCCGCTGGCAGGTCACATCAGTGAACGCCATGTCGACCTCGGAACACTGGTCGGTCCGGGTGCCAAATCTCTTTTGGCCACTGTCGTAAAGAGTGACACAGTACTTGTGGATTTCAGCATGACCGCTCTCGACTATCTGAAGAGTAAAGAGCGCAACGTAGAGCTCGGTCGTAAAGACTCCACCCGTTCATGGCAGCCCAATATCACTATCACACTGGCCGACAACACCGTCTATCCTTTCAAGGGACTGGTAGACTTTGCCGAACCGCAGGTAGACCCCCGTACCGGTACATTCTCCGTTCGTGCCGAGATGCCCAACCCCGAACGTGTACTGCTTCCGGGACAGTTTACCAAAGTAAAACTTCTGCTTGACGTAAGAGAAAATGCCGATGTCGTTCCTCTGAAATCTGTTATTATCGAAAAAGGCGGAGCCTATATTTATGTCATGCGCAAAGACTCCACTGTAGAGAGACGTTTTGTCGAACTCGGCCCCGAATTCCAAAACAATGTAGTGGTAGAAAGAGGTATCGCTGCCGGGGAAATGATTGTTACCGAAGGATACCACAAATTAAATCCGGGCATGAAAGTCAAAGTCAGTGATGCCGCAGAAGACAAAAAGCCGGAAGAAACCCTGTAAAAGAAGGGAAGTTACACATTCCAAATAAAAAAACATTATGAAAGTAAGTTTCTTTATAGACAGACCCGTATTCTCGGCTGTCATCTCTATATTGATTGTCATCGTGGGTATCATCGGACTTACGATGCTCCCCATCGACCAATACCCGCAAATCACTCCGCCGGTGGTCAAAATCAGCGCCTCTTATCCGGGTGCAAGCGCCCTGACCGTATCGCAGGCGGTTGCCACTCCCATCGAACAGGAGCTGAACGGTACCCCGGGCATGCTTTACATGGAGTCAAACAGTTCTAACTCGGGAGGTTTCTCGGCTACCGTCACTTTCGATATCTCAGCCGATCCCGACTTGGCAGCCGTAGAAATCCAGAATCGTATCAAGCTGGCCGAATCGCGCCTTCCTGCCGAAGTGATTCAAAACGGCATCTCGGTGGAAAAACAGGCAGCCAGCCAGTTGATGACCATCTGCCTCACCTCGACCGACCCTAAGTTTGACGAAATCTACCTGAGTAACTTCGCTACCCTGAATGTGCTTGACCTGATCCGTCGTATTCCCGGTGTGGGACGTGTATCAAACATCGGTAGCCGTTACTATGCCATGCAGATTTGGGTACAGCCCGACAAGCTGGCTAACTTCGGTCTGACCGTAGCCGACCTGCAAAATGCCTTGAAAGACCAGAACCGCGAATCGGCAGCCGGTGTATTGGGACAACAGCCTGTGCAAGGCTTGGATGTTACCATCCCCATCACCACACAAGGTCGTCTGTCCACCGTCAGCCAGTTTGAGGAAATCGTTGTCCGCGCCAATGCCGACGGTTCCATCATCCGTTTGCGCGATGTAGCACGCATCTCGCTCGAAGCACAGTCCTACAACACAGAAAGTGCCATCAACAATGGAAATGCTGCCGTATTAGGCATCTATATGCTGCCGGGAGCCAATGCCATGGAAGTAGCCCAGAAAGTAAAAGAGGCAATGGAAGAAATCAGCAGCAACTTCCCCGAAGGGATGAGCTATGAAATTCCTTTCGATATGACCACCTATATTTCAGAGTCTATCCACGAGGTATACAAGACCTTGTTCGAGGCCCTGATACTGGTTATCGCCGTGGTATTCCTCTCTTTGCAGAACTGGCGTGCAACAGTCATCCCGCTGGTTGCCGTGCCTATCTCGCTGATCGGTACTTTCGGCTTTATGCTGATCTTTGGCTTCTCGCTGAACATACTTACTTTGCTGGGGCTGGTACTTGCCATCGGTATTGTGGTAGACGATGCCATCGTGGTGGTGGAAAACGTGGAACGCATCATGGAAGAAGAGCACCTGTCTCCCTATGAGGCCACCAAGAAAGCAATGGAAGGACTGACAGGCGCCATCATCGCCACTTCACTGGTATTGGCTGCGGTATTCGTCCCGGTCAGCTTCTTGGGAGGTATCACCGGACAGCTCTACCGCCAGTTCACCGTGACCATCGTTGTGTCCGTATTGCTCTCTACCGTAGTGGCGCTGACCCTGAGCCCGGTGATGTGTTCGCTCATCATGAAGGCTAAGGACCCCAACAAGAAACCGAATGTCGTGTTCCGCCGCATCAACCACTGGCTGGCTGTCGGCAACCATAAATATGTGAAAATCATTTCACGCCTTGTGAAGCATCCGCGCCGGGTACTCAGCAGTTTTGGTGTTGTGCTCATCGCCATCCTGCTCATCCACCGCATCATCCCCACCAGCTTCCTCCCCATCGAGGATCAGGGATATTTTAAGATAGAGTTGGAATTACCCGAAGGAGCTACACTGGAGCGCACCCGCATCGTAACGGAACGTGCTGTAGACTACCTGATGCAACAACCTGCCGTAGAATATGTGCAGAGTGTGGCAGGAAGCAGTCCCCGTGTGGGAAGCAGCCAGGCACGCAGCGAACTCACAGTCATCCTGAAACCGTGGGAAGAACGCGGCGAGCAGACCATTGACGAAGTCATGGCACAAGTCAAGAAAAGCCTGAACGAGTATCCCGAGTGCAAGGTTTACCTCTCCACTCCTCCGGTGATTCCCGGTCTGGGTAGCTCGGGCGGTTTCGAGATGCAGCTTGAAGCCCGCGGAGAAGCAACCTTCGAAAATCTGGTAAATGCGGCGGATACGCTGATGTACTACGCTTCCAAGCGCAAAGAGCTGTCGGGATTGTCATCTGCCCTCCAAGCAGATATTCCCCAACTCTACTTCGATGTAGACCGTGATAAAGTGAAATTTTCGGGTGTGCCATTGGCAGATGTATTCTCCACCATGAAGGCATACACAGGTTCTGTATACGTCAATGACTTTAACATGTTCAACCGTATCTACCGTGTGTACATCCAGGCAGAAGCTCCCTACCGCGAGCATAAAGAGAACATCAACCTGTTCTTTGTGCGCGGTGCAGACAATGCCATGATACCGCTGACCTCACTGGGTACTACTTCTTACACCACGGGTCCGGGTAGCATCAAGCGTTTCAATATGTTCAACAGTGCCGTGATTCAGGGCCAGGCTGCCGACGGATACAGTTCCGGTCAGGCTATGGAAATCATGGAACAAATTGCCCGCGAACACCTTCCCGACAATATCGGAGTGGAATGGAGCGGACTTTCCTTCCAGGAAAAACAAGCAGGCGGGCAAACAGGTCTGGTACTGACACTGGTATTCATGTTCGTATTCCTGTTCCTTGCCGCCCTATACGAAAGCTGGATGGTTCCGGTTGCCGTATTGCTCTCCCTTCCGGTAGCTGCCTTGGGCGCTTACCTCGGCGTATGGGGATGCGGACTGGAAAATGATGTTTACTTCCAAATCGGATTGGTGATGCTGGTAGGACTTGCAGCCAAAAACGCCATCCTGATTGTGGAATTTGCCAAGGAACAAGTAGACCGCGGCGTTGATGTGGTTCAGGCAGCCATGCATGCTTCCGAACTCCGTTTCCGCCCTATCCTGATGACTTCACTGGCATTCATCCTCGGTATGTTGCCGATGGTTATCGCCAGCGGTCCGGGTTCTGCCAGCCGCCAAGCCATCGGTACGGGTGTATTCTTCGGAATGATTTGCGCCGTAACAGTGGGTATCTTGCTGGTACCGTTCTTCTTTGTCCTGATTTATAAGATGAAAGCAAAAATGAAACGCTAATAATTGAAGAGTTATGAAATTGAAATCTACATTATTATATATAACTGCGGCAACACTCACATTCAGTTCCTGCCAGATAGGGAAACACTATACGCGTCCCGAACTGAACTTGCCGGAGCAACTGGACTCTACCCAACAAGATACGCTCACCATTGCCGAAATGCAGTGGTGGGAAATCTATACCGATACCACACTCCAAAATCTGATAGACAAGACACTGGAGCACAACAAAGATATCAAGATGGCTGCCGCCCGTGTCAAAGAACTGGCTGCCATGAAACGAATTGACTTTGCCAATCTCTTTCCGCAACTGAACGGAAGTGTGTACACTCAGAAGGAGGCTTCCAATTATGGAGGCGACAAATACAGCAACGACCCCGAGACAGGAGCCAAAGCCACTGTCAGCTGGGAAGTGGACTTGTGGGGTAACCTCCGCTGGGCAAAAGACAAAAGTATGGCTGACTTTTTGGGAAGCATAGAGGCACAGCGTGCACTGAAGATGAGCCTGATAGCAGAAGTAGCTCAGGCTTACTTCGAACTGGTGGCACTCGATAATGAGCTGGCTATTGTCAAGCAAACCTTAAATGCGCGTGAAGAAGGTGTCCGCCTCGCCAAAATCCGTTTTGAAGGCGGTCTCACTTCCGAAACGTCCTACCAACAGGCACAGGTGGAATATGCCCGTACTGCCACATTGGTCCCCGACCTGGAACGCAAAATCTCCATCAAGGAAAACGACATTGCTTTTCTGGCAGGCGAATATCCCAAACAGATAGAACGTTCCATCATGCCCGATGAAGTGAAGTTGCCTGAAAGTCTTCCCATCGGATTACCGTCCACTTTGCTGGAACGCCGTCCCGATGTGCGTCAGGCAGAGCAAAGGCTGATAGCCGCCAATGCCGCTGTAGGCATCGCCTATACCAATATGTTTCCGAAATTGTCGCTCACTGCTCAATACGGGCTGGAAAGCGGAGAGATGTCCGACTTGCTGAAATCACCCATCCACTACCTGAGTGCCAATCTGCTCGGTCCCATCTTTGCCATGGGTAAGAACCGCGCCATCGTAAAGGCTAAAAAGGCCGCTTATGAACAAGAGTGTTACAATTATGAGAAATCCGTACTGACTGCTTTCAAGGATGCCCGTAATGCGATTGTCGACTTCAACAAGATAAAGGAAATCTATGAATCACGGTTGCAGTTGGAACGCTCTTCCAAAACAAACATGGAACTGGCGCAATTACAATATATCAACGGAGTAATCGGCTATCTGGATGTGCTCGATGCGCAGCGTAGCTATTTTGACGCACAGATTGGCTTGAGCAATGCCGTCAGAGACAAACAAATCACCATGGTGAGACTATATAAAGCTTTGGGAGGAGGATGGCAATAAGCCATCCTTCTTTCATTTTTATGCTGCTTTACAAACAGTTTACCACATCTTTTTCCCGCTCTTTGGGAGTCACCGTCAGCTTCACCAGTTTTTCACCTCTCCATTCTGCTTCCACGGTGGTCTGCCCCGGAGCATGCAGTTTGAAGTGCACATCCCATCCGCGAGGCCATGCCGGAAAAAGCAAAATCTTTCCATTCACCTCCTGCAACAGCATCTCCTGCATCCCCATCATACCGGCATTCCCTTCATTCAAATCAGGCGTCCACGCGTCATTAGTCTGTCGGAAAGCCGGGAAACGATAAGGACCGTCGGAGAGTCTTTTCAAAGTCAGCTCGGACGCCTGTTCCGTCAGTCCCAGGCAGGCAGCCCACACATTGTCCAGCTTCTCCCCGGTCTGCGCACGACACTTCTGCACATCCCTGTCAAACAGATACGTGTTACGGGCTGTTTCCAATCCTTCCCTGCCCACTCCGTATATTCTCCACGGAAAGACAGGGAGCAACTGGGGCGTACCTGCCTCACCTGTCCGTTCCCACACCTCAGCCGGAAGAATCCTCTCTTTTCCTTCCTCCGTCCGCAAAGGAATGGAAGGAATACGCGCCAGCATATCGGGTTTACGTCCGTAGGCCTCCAGCACCGAACGGAGTGCAGCAATGGTCGACGACGGATTATATGCCATCTTATAGGTTGCCCCTGCCGAAGCCGGATACAGAACCAGCTTGCCTTTTCCGTCCAAATCGCTGTATCCCCGGCGGGCAGCCGTGCCGCGATAATAAACATCAAAGAAATTCAGCGAACTCTCTATCAGGGGAATGTAGCGGCTGATGTCCATACTGTCATAGCTTACAGCATCCAGCACCATGCGGCACGTCTCCAGCACACCGTCCCATTCATACTCCGAAGAAGGATGATATTCCCTCCCTTTATCAAAGCCTTCGGGACGGTTCAGTCCGTACGCCGTCGGATTCACCAAGCCGAAGTTTTCCGTCTCTTCACTGAAACAAGCCCCGGAATATCCCCAATACACCTGCGAACGGAGTTGCGCCGTGGGCAGCAGACGGCGATAACACTCAAACAGGGGCTTCATCAGGTCGGTATCTCCGTTTTTCAGCATCGGCCAATATACCAGTGCCATCCTGTGTGCCGTCAGCGTACCCGCCCCTCCCCTTCGGTAGTCGGGTGTGAGTTGCGATTCACCTCCCGTTGTCGAAGGATCGAACGTAAACAGCCCTCCGTCGGGCTTCGCCGGCCATTGTCCGAATGCATTACAAGCTGCCATATAGCGATACAAATCATAGTTGCGTGCCGCACGAGCCGCTTCTCCTTCCGCCCGCACGAAACTGCGCTGCCAGAACTCATTCCACCATCGGCGGCTCGCCTCTTTGTCCTTTGCCGCATGCAGTTCCTTTTCCGTTTTCTCCAGTCCGGCTTCCCAATCGGACACAACAGGAGTCTGTACCGCATGCAAGGTGATTCTGAAAGACTGTCTGTTGGCGGGTTTCCTGCTTTTATATGTCCATGCCTCATACTCCGTTCCGCAGTAATGCCCCCGGCGTGTGCCGCTGAATATCAAATCACCCGCAATGCGGCCTCCGAATATCAGATTTCTCAACGGGTTATATAAATGAGAAGCCTCGCTTTCCAGGCCTTGCTGCTTTATGACAGCATCGACAATGGTATGCGAGGCATTTCGATGAAAAAAAGTCAGGTTCTCTTCTCCTACCAGGATGGAATCGTGTGTGGTGACCACCGTTCCGGGCCACTCTCCCGCATAAGAACATTGTAGTCCTTCCTCGCGACTCATCACCCGGTCTGCCGTTCTCCAACTTTCATAACTGACACGCATGGAGGTCACTTCCTTGGTTTCCACCTCCACATGCACCACAGGATGGAACACATCCGCCCAAATATGCATCTGCCCCACCGGAGTAGTGACGGACACATATCCGTCTTTCAGATGAAGCGTCTGGCGGAAATCACTCCTGCCGGCAAACGGATTGGGGGTAAGCCGGATACGGAAACGTCCCTGCTTCAGCAGCGTGTTGTTCTCATCAAACGAACCGCTGCGACACAAATAGAAGAAGACATCATCATCCTCTACCCACACATTCATACCGATATCTCCTCCGCCACAAGGCATGGAGCCGGATGAATTCCGGCTCTGACTGTTCCATACCACATCGGCAGGCTGTCCCCACAAGGCCGTACTTCCGAGGAGCCAGACAAACAATAACGTAAAAAAAACCTTCATATCTTATTTTTATTTATCTCCTAGTATACCGCAGAAGCGATAATCTGGATAAAGAGTATCAGCACCACCATGGCAATCGGATATACCGTAGCGTATGCCACACTCGGAATATTGCTGTCCACCATCGAATCGGCGGCGGCAAGTCCCGGTGTACTCGTCATACCGCCCGTAATGGTACCCAACAAGTCCAGCAGACTGATGTTAAACACCAGTCGTCCCACCAAAACGGCTACCAACATAGGTACAAGGGTAATGGCTGCTCCCACTCCGAACAGCAGCATACCGCTTTCTTCAAACGTAGCCACGAGGTTCTTTCCTGCCGATGTTCCCACTTCTGCCAGGAACAGCAGTAAACCCAATTGGCGCAATAACTGGTTGGCAGGTCCGGACATCGACCACAAGACAGGTCCTGTCTTACCTACGGCACTCAGCACCAATGCCACCATCAACACGCCTCCCGTCAATCCCGGAGAAAAAGAAAGCCCGCCGGGGAAAGAAAGATTCAGTTTGCCGAACAACACGCCCAGCACGATACCCATGGCAATAGGGAAAAAGTCCGTATCGGACAGCTGCTTGGCATTGTTACCCAGCAAGCGTGCCACGCCTCTCAGTCCTTCCTTCTCGCCTACCACCATCAGTTTGTCACCAAACTTCAGTTCCAGTTCGGGCGACGGAGAAAGATCGATACCGCTTCGGCGAATACGAGTTACCGTACAACTGAAATTTCGTTGCAGGTTCAAATCGCCCAACTGCTTGTTTATCATATCTTTCTTAGTCAGTAACAATGACTCTATCTCTTGTGTATGGTCCAGCGGCAACTCCCCTTCCCGGCGTTCGCCCACCAGCACCGCAAACTGCTGCAACGACTCTTCGCTGCCCACCGCCTGCACATAATCTCCTTCCTGCAACAGCGTTCCGGCTGTCGGCATCAGAATTTTTTCTTCATGCTTCACACGTGACACCACTGCCCCTGTCATGGCACGCGCATTGATCTGTGCCAGCGTACGTCCGAATACGGCACGGTTTGTCACACGGAAGATGCAAGTACCCAGCTCGGGGAAACTGCCGCGACGCTCCGCTTCCAGCCTGCGCGCCTCCTTGTCCAAATCCACATGCATAATCTTCGGCAACAACTTCACAAACAGAATCACACCGATGACACCAAACGGGTAAGCGATACCATAGGCAATGGAAGCCAAAGGCGAATTTGTGCTGTCGATAGCCACCGCAAGTCCCGGAGTACTGGTCAATGCCCCCGCTATCAGGCCCACCACACTGGGCGTATCTATGTCAAACGCATATTTCAGTCCCACTGCCGTCAGTCCGGCCGACAGAATAATGAGTACGGTCAGAATAATCAGTGTCTTTCCCTTACTCCTGAAAGAATCGAAAAATCCCGGGCCTGCCTGTATACCAATCGTAAAGATAAACAACACCAGACCGAAGTTTCCTAACTCCTTGGGAATAATCACACCGAAATGTCCGAACAACAACGCAATGAAAATAACAGCCGACACATCCAGCGACAGCCCTTTAATCTTGATTCTTCCCAACATAAAGCCCAACGCCACAATGAGGAAGAGCGAAAAATAAGAGGATTTTAATAGGTCTATTAACATGTTTTTATATGGTTAGTTTCTAATTGCAAAGATAAGTAAAAAAGCAAATGCCTTCCAAGCGTTTATCTATGAATAAATTGAATTTCGATGAAATAAAAACACCTATCTATTTTATGATACAAGACTTTTTCTATATTTTCCAAGTACTAAAGAATATTTTTTAATATTATCCAAACATTAACATTTATATAAAAAAACCAAATCAAAAATTTGATTATTGTATTATTAATATGTAATTTTGCCCCCGTAAAGAAAGTTATACCAACGGTAAAATCAGAATCTCCGAGGCATCTTTCGACAAAAACCATTATCTAACATCATGTAAAAAACCACCCGAACAGCCTTCAAGAAACATTATGGAAAAGGATTTTAAAAGAGTGAAATTATGATACAGATTCAAAGATTTAACAAAGCCTTAAAATCGGCAGTCATTATTGGGGATTTAGCTATTCTGAATATCCTTTTCGTCTCATTGTACTTCATATGGACAACACATTCAGAACAAAAAGTATTTGACGGAACATTGCCTCAGATTTTGGTTCTTTTCAGTTTGTGCTATTTTGCCTGCACTATTTCGAGAGGCATCATCCTGCACCGTCGCGGCGTACGTGCCGACCAGGTTGTGCAACACAGCCTGCTCAATATGTTTTATTTCATATTGCTATCCATGACTACTTTCACGCTGGCAGATTTCGGTCAATACTCCCATTCTTTTTTTATCCTTTTTTATCTGTTGTTCACCCTTTGTCTCATTTGCTACCGGCTGACTTTCCGTTCCTGCGTCAAAATATACAGAAAACGCGGAGGCAACTCACGCACGGCAGTCTATATGGGAAGTACAGAAAATATGACGGAACTTTATCATGAGATGACCAACGACCCCACCAGCGGATATCGTGTAATCGGTTATTTCGATTCCGTACCCAACGAAAATTTCCCGGCCTCCTGTCCTTATCTGGGCAAGCCCGAAGAAACCATCGACTACTTGAAACAGCATCATGTGGAGCAGCTTTATTGCAGTCTTCCATCCTCGATGGGCAATTGCATTCTGCCGGTCATCAATTATTGCGAAAACAATCTGGTACATTTCTACAGTGTGCCCAATGTGCGCAACTACCTTCACCACCGCATGAGCTTCGGTCTGATAGGCAGTGTGCCTATCCTGCGGTTGCACGAAGAGCCTCTCAGCAGTTTTGAAAACAGGCTGGTAAAGCGCACCTTCGACTTCTTTTTCTCACTCTTATTCCTCTGCACCCTGTTCCCTGTCATTTTCCTGATAGTCAGCGCAGTGATTAAGATTACCTCGCCGGGCCCCATCTTCTTCAAACAAAAAAGAAACGGACTGAACGGCAAAGAATTCTGGTGTTACAAATTCCGTTCGATGAAAGTGAACAAAGATGCGGACAAGATACAGGCTACGCTAAACGACCCCCGCAAGACAAAGTTCGGCAACTTTATGCGCAAGACCAACATTGACGAGCTTCCCCAGTTCATCAACGTGCTGCTGGGCGATATGTCCATTGTCGGTCCCCGCCCCCACATGCTGAAACATACGGCAGAATACTCGCAGCTTATCAATAAATATATGGTGCGCCACTTTATCAAACCGGGTATCACAGGCTGGGCGCAAGTGACCGGTTTCCGTGGAGAGACACGCGAACTGAGTCAAATGGAAGGACGTGTAAAAGCAGACATCTGGTACATGGAACACTGGACATTCATGCTCGACCTCTACATCATCTATAAAACCGTAGCAAATGCGCTTCACAAAGACAAACAAGCTTATTAACCAAAAAGACAAAACATAAAAAACGAATAGACAAATGAAAAAAATGAATTATGCCTTGCTGGTTCTTCTTGCCCTCGTATTGGTAAGCTGTTCCGCCTACAAACAAGTTCCATACTTGCAAGCATCCGAGTATCTGGACACTTCCGGCCAGAATCCCCCCCTCTATGATGCCCGCATCATGCCCAAGGACTTGCTGACCATAACAGTCAATACTACGGACCCGGAAACAGCAGCACCATTCAACCTGATCGTAGCCACTACCCTCAGTAATCAAAACAAGAACCTGACAAACCAACCCGTATTGCAGCAATATCTGGTAGACAACAAAGGCAATATCGACTTCCCCGTACTGGGCATCCTGCACATCGGCGGACTGACCAAAAGCGAAGCCGAGAACCTCATCAGAGAGAAACTGAAAACCTACATCACGGAAGTGCCCATCGTCAATGTACGCATGGCCAACTATAAAATTTCCGTCATGGGAGAAGTGACCAACCCCGGCAGCTTCGTTATCAGCAACGAGAAAGTAAACCTGTTTGAGGCACTTGCCATGGCAGGCGATATGACCATTTACGGACAACGCGACAACGTGAAACTTATCCGTGAAGATGCACAGGGACACCGTGAAATCATCCCCCTGAACCTGAACGACGCAAGCATTATACTGTCTCCTTATTATTACTTGCAGCAAAACGATGTGATTTACGTCACTCCCAATAAGACCAAGGCCAAAAACGCCGGCATCAGTAACAGTACCACCATCTGGTTCTCCGTAGTGGGTACACTCGTGTCGCTTGCCAGCCTTATTGTTACTATTTCCCGATAAAACAACCCGATTTCATTATGAAAGAAAATTTATACGACGAACTTTATACCGAACAAGAAGAGCAGGTAGACTACAAAGCCCTCTTCTTCAAATACCTCATCCACTGGAAATGGTTTGTTGCCAGTATTGTGGTATGCCTGACAGGAGGATGGATTTATCTGCACTACACCACACCGGTGTACAGCATTACCGGCTCTGTCATTATCAAAGACAACAAGAAAAACAACAGCGTCAGCACCGGACTGGCCGATTTGGAAGATCTCGGTTTTTACTCGTCTACCAACAACTTCGACAATGAAGTGGAAGTACTGCACTCACGTACCCTGCTGAAAAAGGTAGTGGAGGAACTGGACCTGTATATCAACTACAGAACCCGTGAGAACCTCCGCCCTGTAGAGCTTTACAAAGACACACCGGTAAAAGTGTGGCTCACCCCCGAAGAGGCAGAAAAACTACCCAATGGCGCAGCAGTGCTTGAAGTGGTGCTGAAACCCGGAGGAAAGCTGAGTGTCAGCACGGAAATAGACGAACAGGAATTCAAACAGGATTTCGACAAACTTCCTGCCCTGCTCACTACCCCTTACGGTACGTTCAGCTTTACTCCCGGCGACTCGGCAATCGTTGAAAAGGAACAGGAAATCACCGTCACCGTGGCAGCTCCGCGCATCATGGCAAACGGATATGCCAATGCGCTTTCCGTGGAACCGACCTCCAAGACCACAACCATTGCCCAAATCTCTTTGGAGAACACCAGCCCCCAACGCGGTGTGGACTTCATCAACAAGCTGATAGAAATCTATAACCGTGATGCCAACGACGATAAGAACGAAGTGGCAAGCAAGACTGCCGAATTCATCGACGAGCGTATCAAAATCATCAACGGAGAGCTGGGAACCACCGAAAAAGAGCTGGAAACCTTCAAGCGAGATGCCGGACTGACCGACCTGAAGAGTGACGCTCAACTGGCACTCAGCGAGAACTCCGAATACGAAAAGAAACGTGCCGAAAACAGCACCCAGCTCCGTCTGGTGCAATTCCTGTCAGAGTATGCCAATAACCCCGACCATGCCTACGAGGTATTGCCGGTCAACGTGGGTCTGACAGACACCGGCCTGACCGAACTCATCAACCGCTACAACGAAATGCTGCTGGAGCGCAAACGCCTCCTCCGCACCTCATCGGAAAGCAACCCCGTGGTGGTGAACCTGGACGCCAGCATCCGTGCCATGCGCAGCAACGTGCAGACCACCATCCTGAGTGTGCAGAAAGGATTGATGATTACCAAAGCCGACCTTGAACGCCAGGCAGGAAAATACGCCGGACGAATCACCAGCGCACCGGGTCAGGAACGCCAGTTGGTGAGCATCTCGCGCCAACAGGAAATCAAGGCGGGACTGTACCTCATGCTGTTGCAGAAACGCGAAGAGAACGCCATTACGCTGGCTTCTACCGCCAACAACGCCCGTATCGTGGACGAAGCACAGGTAGGTCTGCTCCCCGTCTCTCCCAAAGGCAAACTCATCTACCTGATTGCCTTCGTCTTGGGAATCGCCATCCCGGTGGGCATCATTTATATCATCGAACTGCTGAGATACAAGATAGAAGACCGTTCGGACGTAGAGAAACTGACTACCGTACCCATCATCGGCGATATTCCCGCATCAGACAATATGCCGAAAGAAGGTTCGGTGGTGGTACACGAAAACCAGAACGACATGATGGCCGAAACCTTCCGCAATGTCCGTACCAACGTGCAGTATATGTTGGGCAACAATCAGAAGGTGGTGTTAATCACTTCTACCACCAGTGGCGAAGGAAAATCATTTGTGGCTGCCAACCTTGCCATCAGCTTTGCCCTGCTGGGCAAGAAAGTGGTCATCGTGGGGCTGGATATCCGCAAGCCGGGACTGAACAAAGCCTTCCAGATGTCGCATAAGGAAGACGGTATCACCCGTTACCTTGCCGACCCGGAACACACCGACCTGATGTCGTTGCTGCAACAGTCCAATGTCACCCCCAACCTGTACATCCTGCCCGGCGGTGCCATCCCTCCCAACCCGACCGAACTGGTGGCACGCGACTCGCTGGTACAAGCTGTCGACCGGTTGAAAAAGGAATTCGACTATGTGATACTCGATACCGCTCCCATCGGTATGGTGACCGACACCCAACTGATTTCGCGCGTGGCAGACATGAGTATTTACGTATGCCGTGCCGGTTATACACCCAAAGCAGGCTATCTGTTCATCAACGAACTGAGAGACCATAAGAAGTTGCCCAACCTGTGCACCATCATCAATGATGTAAACATCAAAACCGGAAAGTACGGATATGGCACATATGGCAAATACGGCTATGGTAGAACCTATGGCTACGGTTACGGATACGATGAAAAAAGTAAATAAATAATACTTCATTTTTTAGTTACATAATAGACAACTAGAAATCCCTTCCCCAAAATGTTAATTATTTAACACAAAGGGAAGGGATTTTCATTTATCTACGGACAAATCATATAAATATTTTACTCATACAATTTACTTGTCACCTCAAAACAGGGACATTCCTTCACCCACTCTTCGGGGCTGATGCGTCCGTCTCCGTTGCGGTCGGGACTCAAATCCCGGTGTCCGCACACCCGGCAGCCGGGATAATCCATCAACAACGTTCGGATAAGCACCCTCAAAGAGTGTTTCTGCCATTCGGTACGCGTATCTGCGGGACGATAACGGACATCCAGTCCGCCTTCATAACAAATACCGATGCTGTGCGCATTGTAGCCCAGCGCATGTGCTCCCGGCTTCTCTAGGGGGCGCGTATTCTTAATATCCCCATTCTTGCGGATATAGAAATGATAACCCGCCCCATTGAATCCGCGATGCCGATGACACACCTCCAAGTCGTTTTCAGTAAAGTCCCTGTCCGCACGTGTGGCGGAACAGTGGACTACAATCAGGTTAATCTCTCTCATTCTTTCTTCTCTTGGCTCTGAGGAGCAGCATGATGCACTCCAGAATCTTAATAATCAAGTTTTTCATATTTCCTCCTTTTTCAAACGATTAAAACTCTATTCCGAAACTTTTTTTTAGGGATGTGCCAAAACGTTTATAATGCTGTCATTTCATCGGTAGAGACGAGGTTCGCCCACTCCAAACAGCTTGTTTGTGTATTACTCCCAAGGTCGTGACCGTTGGTAAGGGCAGGCAGCCCCTCCCCCTACAGTTGACGATTTGACAGACCGGTTCAGTTTTGACACACCCTCAGAGGTTAGCCCTCGTTTACACCGGAGACTTCCTCTTCAGGCTTCTTCTCCTCCTTCTTAGGCAACTTGTTCACCTTGCTGAACGACAGCGCCGTCAGCATGCCGCTCAACGCCAGTCCGGGACGGAAATTGATACGCGCCTTGTTAATCATGGAAACATCATACTTGTCTTCCGAATCGGCCCCTTGCCGCTCACACCAATCTGAAACGTGCCCAAATCCGCCAGACGCACAATCTCGCCTGCACTCAGCGCCTCCACAATCACATCTTCCAACGCCGTGAGCACTGCCGCCACATCAGCACGTGTCACGGTACAGGTTCTCTGAATTCGTTCCGACATCTCGCGGACTGTGACATCGCCGCTGGCCTGAGCCTGGGCATAGAAACGTACTCCCGCTTCGGGTTCCTGCGGGTTTTTACGGGGTACAACCGAATAAGATACTGACTTTGACATAATCTTCTAATTTTTAATGATTTATACTTATAACTTCGAAATCTCAAGCACCGGTTACTCTGTGATTACATGACAAAGATACGACGGTGAGAGAAGCCATTGTCGGGCTTCGTCGGAATTGGTGGAGAAAGGTAACGAATGGTCTTGAAAACTTGCTTTCAGCAAGAGCATTTGAGAAACATCGACCTCACTCTTAAAAAAACAGACTGCACCGAATGCCTTTTCCATATAAATCATTATCTTTGTCCGTTATAGAAACACAGAAAAACATAATGGGAAAGTTTATCAATCCGTTCACCGATTACGGCTTCAAGAAAATATTCGGTCAGGAAGTATCCAAGGAGTTGCTAATCGAGTTCTTAAATGATTTGTTGGAGGGCGAACGGGTGATAACCGACCTTACCTTTCTGAACAATGAGCAGTTGCCGAGTATCCGGGAGACCGTATTGCTATTTACGACATTTACTGCACTACGGACACTGGTGAGAAAATAATTGTGGAGATGCAAAACCGCTCCCAGGTTTATTTCAAGGAACGTGCTCTGTATTATCTTTCCCATGCCATTGTCCGTCAGGGCGTGAAGGGAGAGAGTTGGAAGTTCGATATAAAAGCGGTGTACGGAGTCTTCTTCATCAATTTCCTGTTGGACGAGAACCATAAGTTGCGCACCGATGTTATATTGACAGACCGTGAGACCGGAAAATTGTTTTCGGATAAACTGAGGCAAATCTTTATCGCATTACCCCTGTTTAATAAGACAGAAACAGAGTGCGAAACGGATTTTGAACGTTGGATATTTGTATTAAATAACATGGAAACATTAAATCGTATGCCTTTTAAAGCTCAGAAAGCCGTATTTGAGAAGTTGGAAGAGATTGTTGATGTTCATTCTCTCTCCGAAGAAGACCGTGTGCGCTATGAAAACAGTGTAAACGCCTATCGTGATTATTTGGCTACCATCGACTATGCAGCAAAGAAAGGAAGTGAAGAAGGGTTTGAAGAAGGGTTTGAGAAAGGAATCGAGAAAGGGTTTGAGAAAGGGATTGAAAAAGGGATCGAGAAAGGAATCGAAGAAGGGTTTGAAAAAGGAATCGAAAAAGGAATTGAAAAAGGAATTGAAAAAGGAATTGAGAAAGGACGTCGAGAAGAAAAATTTGAAACGGCTCGCAACCTGAAATCCTTGGGAATGACCTCTGAGCAAATCATGCAAGTTACCGGCCTTTCCCTTACAGAAATCGAATCTCTGTAACCTACTTTCTTCATCCTCCATGAGAAAGACTTAAAAAACAGAGACCATTCGGAGTTCCGCCGGAGAAGATTCCATCTACTCCACAAGGAACTCCTCCCCCTCAAAAAAAAGAACGGAGCATGTCGAAACAAACTTCATTAATCATTTGATAATCAGAGATTTTATTGTTATATTTACATTAAAGAACAATAAATAATCATAGTAAGAATAATGAAGAAAGAAGAAGAAACATTCGCCATCCGCACTTACGACAAGGCGGAACTGGCGTCGCTCTATTGCCCCGGACGCGAACCCGGAGCCGCCCTGCAGAACCTTTATCGATGGATACGGCGTATCCCCCGCCTGACGGAAGAACTCAATGCCACAGGCTACAACAAATACCGCCATTGCTACCTGAAACAGGAGGTGGAAATCATTGTGAAATACCTGGGAGAGCCTTAGCGGAAAAGAGAGTTGCGAAAGAAAAACAGCACAAAAACGCACTAAAGTGTTTCCGGAAAACTCTTCCGTCTTTCAGGAAAAGACTATTATGTTTGGGAAAAAGACCTTGATGTTTTTCGAGAACATCAAGGTCTTTTTTCAGGGTGAATGCTATCGGGCGGACACACGGGTCTGCCCTGAATTCCACACATACACCATAGAAATCCACCCACTCAAACCAACAAAAAAACGGTGCAGCGGAGGCTTTCACAGGTGCCCTCCCGGTGGTTGCGGTTATTTCCAATATGATTCACAATCAACATACTGATTATCAACATAATGACATCTAACTTTGGGACCACTGGGACCAGGGCCCACCTTTATGAGTTTCCGGACCAGGATTTACAGAGTTTACGATACATACCATCCTCTTTTTCAATGATTTGCATCTCAAGCAAACGGACAAGGTATCTTTTAAGCGAACTGGAAGGTATTCCATGTTCCACGGCCTCCTCCTTCAACTGCGTATAAGTGAAGCTTTCGGGAAGCTTTGCCAGTACCGAACGTATGCGATAAAACTTCTTCATCGGCTTGGGTTCCTTGCCCGACTCCACGGCAGACACGGTGGTAGACAACAGCAAGCTGTGCTCCAACAACACTTTCACCATATCCATTGCCGTATGAAAATCCTCATCCGTACACCGACACTGCTGCACATTCCACATCGGCTCACACTTGCGCAACGCCGTCAGCACCATGGCTATGCGGGCCGCTATCAACCCGTGACGAAACACAATCGCCCCATGCGAATCATCATCTTCACTCACCACTTCCTGAAGAACGTTGCTGAAACGCTGCGTATGCTCCTCCCACTGCCCGGGAGTGAAACACACCTCGGTGGGCGAACCGGACAAAAAGACAAACATACGAAGCACCTCTTCACTCAATTTCCTGAACAGCTTCACATGGTCGGTGCTGCCCTCCACGGGAGCTGCCGAAATCCATTTCCACCGTCCCTCACCGATATAAAAAGCCATACGACTGTACATACCGTTCTCCAACGACGAAATGAAACGGTGAAGCTGAGAAGGAGTCCCCGTAAGACACAATGCCAGATGAGGAACATGCGCCACCACCATGCGCTTATCCGTCTTATAATAAGACGATGCCTCCTCGTGGTGAAAAGCGGCACGAAGCACATCATCATGCTTTCCGCAGTCCTGCTTCATGGCATTGGTAAGCATATCCAGCTCCGAAGCATTAATCACCACCCCTTGCGCACCGGCCTCCTCAAGCGCAATAATCAACTGACTCTTCGAGATATTGGGCGAAATCTTGAGCATGCGCTTCACCGGAGGCTCGGGACGCTTGTCGATGTCGGGCACACGCTTCTCCTGAATGGCCAAACGCTCTTCCAGCGCCCATGCCAACTGCTTCTTGTCATACTCCGACTGCACCGTCTTGTTCTTGTCTTCCAGATAGCGCTGAACAGCATCGGGCAGAATAGAGCCGAGCGTCACAATCCCCTTGCCGCGTCCCGCACCGGCAAGACTCATCGCATAAAAATGAGGAGTGTAGCACATGTCGGCATAATTCATCCACACACCGGGAAGACAAGCACTCAGATTGGCAAGCATCCCCAACAGCAGACGGTCTTTTTCACGGCTGTTTCGAGCTGCTTCCAAG
>UMFP01001163.1_pt1 | contig 25643 bp, 20 predicted proteins | sample 1965031 | NCBI WGS metagenome assembly UMFP01 (sample SAMEA4836048, study PRJEB28245) | human gut metagenome | biome: gut microbiome; material: fecal sample | place: Denmark | collected 2008
GCGGCTTTCCTTATCGAAAGCGGATGCAAAGGTAGAGCTTTTGAATATACACTCCAAACATTCTACGCACTTTTTTGAACATTTCTTTGAACGTATTTTCTAAAGAACTCATTCACAGATATGTTTTATAACATGTTTTTCGGGGATTGTTGGGAAAATGTAACGGTGCGAAAGGCGGAATCGGGTGGATTCGAATGCAATGACGGAAAGGAAAGGGAGAAATTATTTGCGTTTGTTTGCATTTCAAAAGGAAATTACAGAAATGCCGCACCGGAAGAGGCGATGCAATACAATGGAGGCCTCCATATAATAATGTGAAGCCTTCCGCATCGAAAAGAGAAGGGGAAGCATCTGCGCGACGCCTCCCCTCCCATACATCGAATTTATTAGAAATTTAAACAATTCCTTGTGCCATCATGGCTTTTGCCACTTTCATGAAGCCGGCGACGTTCGCGCCCTTCACATAGTTGATGTATCCGTCGGGCTCGGTACCATATTTGACACATGCCTCGTGGATATTCTTCATGATACTCTTCAGACGTTCGTCCACTTCCTCCTTGGTCCAGCCCAACTTGATGGAGTTCTGGGTCATCTCCAGACCGGATACCGAAACACCGCCGGCATTGGCTGCCTTACCCGGAGCATACAGAATCTTCGCTTCCTGGAACACGCGGATGGCTTCGGGAGTGGAAGGCATGTTCGCACCTTCGGAGACGGCAATCACGCCGTTGGCAACCAACTGACGGGCATGGTCGCCGTTCAACTCGTTCTGTGTAGCGGAAGGCAACGCGATGTCGGCCTTCTCACCCCAAGGCTTCGCACCGGCAACATACTTGCAACCGTATTTCTCGGCGTACTCGCGGATACGGCCGCGGTAGAGATTCTTCAACTCCATGATGTAGTCGAGCTTCTCGCGGTCGATGCCGTCGGGGTCATAGATGTAGCCGTCGGAGTCGGACATGGTGACCACCTTGCCACCCAGCTCGAGCACCTTCTCGGCCGTATATTGTGCCACGTTTCCGGAACCGGAAATGAGGCAGACTTTGCCTTTCAAATCCTCGCCGCGGGTCTTCAGCATCTCCTGCAGGAAGTAGATGTTGCCGTAGCCGGTTGCCTCGGGACGAATCAGCGAACCGCCGAACTCCAACCCCTTGCCGGTCAACGTACCGGTAAACTCGCGGGTCAGCTTCTTGTACATGCCGAACATGTAGCCTACCTCGCGTCCGCCGACACCGATGTCGCCGGCAGGTACGTCCGTCTCGGGACCGATGTGGCGCCACAACTCAAGCATGAATGCCTGGCAGAAACGCATCACTTCCGCATTGGACTTGCCGCGCGGGGAGAAGTCGGAACCGCCCTTGCCGCCACCCATCGGAAGCGTGGTCAGCGAGTTCTTGAACGTCTGCTCGAAAGCAAGGAACTTCAAGATACCCAGGTTCACCGAAGCGTGGAAACGAATACCGCCCTTGTACGGACCGATGGCGTTGTTGTGCTGCACACGGTAGCCCATGTTCGTACGGATGTTGCCTTCATCGTCCACCCAGGTCACACGGAACTGGTAGACGCGGTCGGGGATGCACAGGCGCTCCACCAGATTCACCTTGTCAAATTCGGGGTGCTTGTTGTACTCCTCTTCAATCGTACTCAATACTTCTTCTACCGCCTGGTGGTATTCAGGCTCGTTCGGGAATCGTCTCTTCAAATCCTCTAATACGTTAGCTGCATTCATAAAGCTTACTTACTTTTACTAATAACCTAATATGTGATTTTCTCGTTTACGGTGCAAAAGTATATATTCTCCCGAATATAGAAAACATTTTCGCAACTATTTTCGCAAAAAATCTATCAAATTTACATTTTAACCACTGAAAGTACAACAAACAGTAAACAATCGGGTATAAACAACGGACAAATGACAGCCGACGGACCGCCCGCCGACGCCCTCTACTTCCAACTTCTCCACACCGGGATGCCGACCAGCACCGCGGACAGCACCAGCGAGACCACCAGCGGACCGTCTATCTTCGCACCGGACGTCAGCACGATGAAGCACAGGGCGACCCACAACAGCACGAAGCACACGGACTGCGAACGGGACAAACGTTTTCTCATAGCTCTTTTCTTCATTTGGGATAAAACAAAGGGAGCTGCCGCAAGACTTGCCTTCCGCTTGCAGCAGCCCCCGGGATTCTCTGTTCAACGGGCTCACGCACCCAGGATGGTGCAGACCTCACGCTTCTTCTTGTCGACAATCGCGTCGATGACCGCAACGGCGGTGATGTTGACGATGTCGCGCACGGAGCTTTCGAAGTCGGTGAAGTGGATGGGCTTGTTCAGACCCATCTGAATCGGGCCGATCATCTCCGTCTCGCTCATTGCCTGGATGAGCTGGTAGGCGGAGTTCGCCGAGCTGAGGTTCGGGAACACCAGCGTGTTCACCTCCTTGTCCTTCAGACGCGTGAAGGGGTACTTCGCATCACGCAGCTCGCGGTTCATCGCGAAGTTCACCTGCATCTCGCCGTCGATGGCAAGGTCGGGATAATGCTTCTGCATGTAGTCCACCGCCTCGTGAACCGTCGCAGGACTGCCCGTGGTGTCGGAACCGAAGTTCGAATACGAGAGCATCGCCATCACCGGCGTCCGGTTGAAGAATTCCACCGTCCGGCGTGCCAGGCGGGCAATGTCGATGAGCGTTGCCGTGTCGGGATGACGGTTGATGAGCGTGTCCGCCAGGAAGTAGGTGCCCTTCTTCGAGTTGAGGATGTGCATCGTGCCGAAATGCTTGAACTCCGGCTGGATGCCGATGACCTCCTTCGCCACCTTGATGGTGTTCGAGTAACGGGTGTACAGACCGGTGATGAACGCGTCCGCCTCGCCCGTCTCGACCATCATCATGCCGAAGTAGTTGCGCTCGAACATCTTGTCGTTCGCCTCCTCGAAGGTCATGCCCTCGCGGCCGCGCTTCTCCGCCAGGATGCGGGCATACCGCTCGCGGCGCTCCGTCTGGCAGTCGTGGCGCAGGTTGACGACCTCGATGCCCTCCAGGCTGACGTCAAGTTCCTTGGCAAGCTTGGCTATGCGCTCCTCGTTGCCCAGCAGGATGGGGTAACAGATGCCTTCCGCCTTTGCCTCGACGGCCGCCTTCAGCATGTGGGGGTGCGTACCCTCGGCGAAGACCACGCGCTGCGGGTCGCGGCGTGCCGTGTCGTACAACTGACGGGTGAGCTTGCTCTCCTGCCCCATGAGCTCGCGCAGGTGGGTCTTGTAGGCGTTCCAGTCGGTGATTTCCCGACGGGCGACACCCGACTCGATGGCAGCTTTTGCCACGGCGACGGACACCTCGGTGATGAGACGCGGGTCGACGGGCTTCGGGATGAAGTAGTCGGGACCGAAGGTGAAGTTGTTCACGTGATAGGCGACGTTCACCACGTCGGGCACGGGCTGCTTCGCCAGGTTGGCGATGGCGTAGACGGCGGCGAGCTTCATCTCCTCATTGATGGCGGTGGCATGGGTGTCAAGCGCGCCGCGGAAGATGTAGGGGAAGCCGATGACGTTGTTTATCTGGTTGGGATAGTCCGAGCGTCCGGTGGAGATGAGCACGTCGGGGCGGGAAGCCTTGGCATCCTCGTAGGAGATTTCCGGCGTCGGGTTCGCCAGGGCAAAGACGATGGGATTCTCCGCCATGCTGCGCACCATGTCCTGCGTCAGCACGTTGCCCTTCGACAGGCCGAGGAAGACGTCTGCCCCGCGGATGGCCTCAGCCAGAGTATGCACGTCGCGGCGGTCGGTGGCAAAGAGGCGCTTCGTCTCGTTCAGGTTCTCGCGGTCGGAGGTTATCACGCCCTTGCTGTCGAGCATGAGGATGTTCTCCTTGCGCGCACCCAGGGCGACGTAGAGCTTCGTACAGGAGATGGCGGACGCCCCGGCGCCGTTGACCACGATGCGGACGTCCTCGATGCGCTTGCCTGCCACCTCGAGGGCGTTGAGCAGTCCCGCGGCGGAGATGATGGCGGTGCCGTGCTGGTCGTCGTGCATCACGGGGATGTCCAGCTCCTCTTTCAGCCGACGCTCGATTTCAAAGCACTCCGGCGCCTTGATGTCCTCGAGGTTGATGCCGCCGAAGGTGGGTGCAATCGCCTTGACTGCCGCGATGAACTTCTCGGGGTCCTTCTCGTCGATTTCGATGTCGAACACGTCGATGCCGGCGTATATCTTGAAGAGCAGTCCCTTGCCCTCCATCACCGGCTTGCCGCTGAGCGCGCCGATGTCGCCCAGACCGAGCACTGCCGTACCGTTGGAGATGACTGCCACGAGATTGCCTTTGTCCGTATAGTCGTACGCCGTGTGGGGGTCCTTCTCGATTTCGAGACAGGGCTCGGCGACGCCCGGCGAATAGGCGAGCGACAGGTCGGTCTGCGTACGGTAGGGTTTGGTGGGAACTACTTCAATCTTTCCGGGCCTTCCTTGTGAATGATAGAGCAAGGCCGCTTCTCTCGTTATCTTTACCATAATAATATGTATTTAGTGATTCCGTTTAACTAGTTGTAGCAAAGGTAGGAAGAATATTACAATGTGCGCGTCTGTCCAACGTTTTTAACGTGATTTTGATATTTCGGACACGCCGCACGGCAAATGCGCAAGGCGACATCGGCTGAACAAAAAACAGACGGACGCCGCAGCCTACATGCTACGACGCCCGTCCCAAAAATTCCAACATTACATTTTGTCATACTCAGATGCCCTCGTCCGTGTCATCGCTGCTGCCACCACCGGAAGGCTTTCCGCCGTCCTCCGCCGGTGTGCCGCCGGTGTTGCCCGACGTCGCGGTGGCGTCCGCCTTCTGCCCGATGACCTCGCGCTTGTAGTGCGTCACCTCAGTGTTGGCGTAGTCGATGAAGGAGGCATAATCCTGCTCGCCCTCGATGAGCGCCAGGGCGTTGACCCACTTCACCAGCGTACGGTAGGCCTCATCGGACGCCCGGCGAGCCTTCTTCAGCGCGCCGACGGGTTGCAGCATCCGCTCCTGCGTGCGCTGTGCGGTGAAGGTGCGCACCTGCTCGTTGGCACCCTTCAGCGCGGTGACGAACGGGGTGAGCGAGAGGGTGCTGACCTGTGTGGCATACTTCCCTTCGAGGTCGGCGACGAAGTTGATGAGCAAGCCCGTCTCCTTGTCGAGCTGGTCGGTCGTGGAGATGCCATAGTCGATGATGTGCTGGTTGAGGACCCGGGCAGCCGCCGCCATCGCCTCGTCGGGGAGGTTGAGGAAGCCCTTCACCGCCTTCTTGTAGCCGTTGTAGAGGGCGTCGCGCAGCCTGTCCGCCTCCATGATGTCGTCGGTCAGCAGACTCTTCTGCGAGAGTTTCAGCGCGTCATCCTCGGCAGCGAGAGCTGTCTTGAGGGCGGCGAGTTGGGCGGAAGCCTTGGTTTTCAACTGTGCATTTTTCTCGGCATTAGCCAAGATGTTGCTTACGTAGAGATAGTGCGCACCATTGTTCATGCGCTCCAATGTGATGTTTTTGAGTTCCATCATACACAAACTATTTTTATGATTAATACTAGGTGCAGGCGTCGTGCCTGCATCGGAACAGGCACGAAATTACAGAAGTTTTCATAATTATTCCCATTTCTTAGGAGGAATTTTTTCGCGGACGTTATATTTCAGTCATTTTTGCCCGGAAAGATGTTAAGAAACATGTTTTCCGCCTCCATTTGGTTTCCCGCAACGCTGGAAATGTCGTATCCAACGCCAAACTGTTTTCCGCGACGCTGGAAATGTCGTATCCAGCACCAAACTATTTTCCGCGACGCTGGAAATGTCGTATCCGGCGCCAAAGTGTTTTGAAAGGTTAAGGATACGCTATATCCAGCTCCAAAATGTTTTGAAAGGTTAAAAAAACGTCGTATCCAGCACCAAAACATTTTGCGGGAAGGTTTTGTCGTCCGTTTCTCGTTTGAACGGCCTTCGAACGGTGTTCATGTCGGGTGTTTCTTGCCTGACGGGGAGTATAAGGAAGGGGGCAGCCCCTTATTGTGGACTGCCCCCGTTCGCTAGTGAATGATAATTATGTTTGTGTGATGCTTGCAGGAGAAGTTATCAACGACGCAATGTAAATTCAGTTGTACCGCTCTTCAATGCGCCTACCGTTGTAGTGGCAGAATATGTACTCCAATATTCCTCATAGCTGAAAGTTATTTGCGTATTGTCATCATAATCTGCTAAAATATCCAATTCAAGGTCAGCTTTACCCTGCGAACCAACCGTCAACGTTTCAATCGTCGTTTGTCCATAATATGAGGGAACTCTTACTTGAACCTGTTCATTGTAAGGTACATTCTGAGTATTTCCATTATTCCGTCCATATTTAAATGTCAACGTCAATATGACAGGTTCCGGATTCGTAAAGCTCAACAAGTCATGTTCCGCGAACAAGTCGCTCGATACTTTAATATCCGTAGCACTCTCTGCGACATTCGACAAGAAATGGAACTCAAAGGTGCGATTGGCTTCATACTGCGCTTGCGTGATGGTAGCCACATAGTCGAATGAAGAATTTTCGTGCAAGCGGACAGGCAGACTATTCTGCGAAGCATCGGGATAGATGGTCTTGTCGATGGGTTCGATGTAGAACTCCAAGGGGAAAGCCGAGTTCGGCAATTCTTCGGGCAAGGTTATCGTGACCGTCTGTTCGGCTCCTACTACTGCCGGAATTTCTTCGATGCAGCTAGCATTAAACGTGAACGGTTCACGCAGACGGACGGTGATGTTACGGGACAGACCGGTACCGTCGGTCGTATAGAGTACCAGCTCGATGCGCTGCATGCTCGTCGGCCACGAACCCTTCGGCGTTGCCACAATCCGGTGATCGGTATAGTCAATCTCGAAATCCAAATATTCATTCTCTTCGTAGGAGACAGCGACATCATCGCTTTCTTCACGGGGACTGATTGAAGACAAGTATTCGAAGCCGATGTAGTGCTCCATCTTTTCTACCCAGATGACATCGTTCTCATCGACTGTCAGACGGTGGTTGTCATACTCGATGGAAGTCACCTCGCTGACCTCGACGGAAGCCGAGATGTTGTTCGACGCCGCGCTGTTCATGGCATCCTGCGGATTGGTGTAACCGGCGCCTCTCACTGCCGTAATCGTCATGTCGTAGAAGAAATTCCGATAGAGATTCAGGTACGTGTTCAGCTTCGTGTTCGGGTCTTGACGGACAATGTCTATCTTATAATAATAGGTGCCGCTCTCCTCCTCGTTCACCGCATCCGTATAGTGCGCTTTCACCAGGACGTAGGCAGGGTCTTCGGTGTCCACCTGCGGACGCTCGTAGACATACTTGGCATCGTTCGTGAATGTTGTCGGCACAGGCTCATCGTCGTTCAATTCACCCCGACGGTTGCCCACATAACCCTGCTCGTCTGCCACAGCGGCATAGGGGTCATTACCCTCCAAATTGAAGTCTGCAAACGGTTGGTCTGCCTTGCCGAGGTAGGGAGCGACCGTTCCGGCAGTAGTGTTGTTGAGCACCACGAAGCCTTCAATCTGGAAGTTTTCAAGGCTGGCATGTACGCTGACCTTGGCAAAGTTGCGAATCAGATAGAGTCCGTTGATTTGCCCCAACAAAGCATTCTTATCGTCATTGTCGATGGAAGAGACTTCCACGCGCTGCCAATAGGCGTCCCTATCCCCTTCGACCACGAGGTTGCTGAAGATGGAGCTTTCGGTATCGCCGACGGAATAGGTCCTAAACTCCACGTCACCGCCTACAAAGTGCAGGATGCGCGGTTGGTCAGACTGCGGCAGGCTGACGGTGAACGTCACTTCCTGCGGACTGTTTTTGTTCACCGTTACCCCGGTAGCTTCCTGACGGGCAACGAACACGCCCGCTTCGTTGAACACGAGGACATTCAGTTTCGTGAAGCTTGCCTGGTCTCCCATGGCACGGGTCACGTCGACCGGTTCGGGCAGCTTCATGGTGAAGCGATACTCATCGGTCTTCAAGTCTGTTGCCGTCGAAGTGTAGCTTTCGTCCTGACAAGCTCCCAACACGACTGTCAACAGCAAGCATATATATAGGTATATCTTATGTTTCATAACCTAATCGTATTTAATTAAACATCGTTAGTTGGAAGAAGGAGTCTGGCTTCCCCAATAGAAGCTTTCATAGTTATTGGATGCATTACCTTCTTTCCCTTCGCCCCAGTACCAGACGTCGTAGACGCAACGGACGGCAACCCCGTCAGAATCATCTCCATACAATCCAGAAGAACACCAATAACCTTCATCAAACAATCGAGGAATCTTACCATCATCGGACAAACTTATCACGTATTCAATTTCAGCCTTTGTCGGTATACGCCATCGTCCCGCAGGATAACCATTTTCCTGATAGGAAGCACAACGTGCTTTAGCTTGTTCAAAGGAAATATTAGTAGCACATTTACCCCATGAAGAAGCTACTTTAAATGCCGGAGCTATAATATCGTCAGCTTCTTCACCCTTCGTTGGATAGTAACGTTCCAACTTCTTTCCTTCATAATCAGTTTTCTCCGACAAATCCAACGAAGCAGCCGTTACAGAAGTTGATCGCGGATCACCTATAGAATATGGAGAATCTTCTGAAAGCGCTGTCACATAAACAGTATACTGATTCGGATTACGATTTGATGAACTATTCTTATAACCATATACACCTCCTAGACTTCCCCACCTATCATTATCATCATCATAAACCGCAGATTGACCACTTTCATTTGTCTCTCGCACTCCGTAAACAAAGCGGTTATATCCTCCTCTTGCTTCATTATTTTCACCTTCAATATACATTTCCGGATACTGTGTAACCACCCACGTTCTAGAGATACCTTCTTTGTTCGTCACTTCAATGGTAATCACACGCTTGGCATACATGATGTCAGTATCAATCGAGTGGTCAAAAGTGATTGTCTCATCTTCTGCATTCAAAATAGCGTGATAATTATTCCAAGAGTCCCTTTTACCCTTCACTGTAGGACCATACGGGTCGCTCTGTGTTAAAGTATATTCACTAAACTCTTCTTCAGAATAATCATAAAACTTCACACTAAGTATATTAACTGACTCAATCTCCGAACTGCTCACATACGGGTTGGCATAATCAGTCACGTTGTACAAGGTGGTGGAATCCTCCTCCAACACGAGGTACTGGAACTTGTCGATGCTCGACGTCAGCTGCATGTCAAACCAGTCGCGGATGAAGATGTTCGGCGTCAGCTCAACCATATCGTTGGGGTCCAGACTACCCAATACCTTCACGTCTACGCTGACATCGTAGTAATGGTTGCGCTCCATGTTTGCCACATGGTTGGCAGTGATAGGAATGGTGTAGTAATAGTTGCCTGCCTGCTGACCGGTACCGCCCTCCATCAACCACGGCAGACGCAACTGCAAATAGGCATTCTGACGCTCGCCTGTGGCATCGGCTTCCGGATTCGGATACGAGTAGAGCGGTGCATGGACGTAAGCACCTTCCTCGTTCATCACGTATTTTTGAGTTACGCCGGTATAATCGTTGCCCGTCGGGCGATAAGTGCCGTCCAATTGCGTTTTTGTGGCAGCATTGACCAGCGTCACAGACATGTTCGTAAAGTCCGGCGTATATTTCACACCGTTTTCATCCGTGATTTCCTCAGCGGCAGTAACCTTCAACGTCACCTTCGCCATGGCACGGATCAAATTGACCGTGGCACTCTCGCCACGCACGACTTGCTGGTTCGGGAGTACCCCGTCCATCAGGAGCGCCTCTTCGCCACCTTTTTTCCAGGCCGTAACCATCTGCAACGCTTTCAGATCAGCCAACTTGGCATGTCCGTCGGGCCAGTTGACGCCCGCCGGGGCATTTGCCACCACATAGATGTCATACGAGTTGTCATACATGTAGCTTTCCACCTTGACGGGCAGTGTCTTTCCGTCGGCTGCCGCGGAAACCGTACATTCATATACCGAGGTTTCAGTCTCAGCCTGATTGGCAGGGAAGAAATAGACACGCGCGTTCTGCACGGTGTTCTCATTGTAGGCGCCGTCGCCGGCAATGGTTCCCTCGGGCACATCTCCTTCTGCCCGTGTCACAATGTTGAAGCTGTCGGCATCCAGCACCGGAGCGCCAAGCTCCATTTCGTTCTGGCAAGCTCCGCCGACCAGCAAAGCTCCCAGAAGCAAGAGTCCGTTTAAAATAGTTCGTTTCATAGGCAGATTCTATTATCTAGCTTGAATCAATGTATATCGGTTAATTGTTTCAGCGGTTCCGGGAGCTGTTCCACCCTCGCCCGTCAAATCCAATTCATAGCTTTCACCGTTAAGCAGTGTGGCGACCACGCGCAACGTGGCTTCGTGGTAGTCCTCGTCATCAGGATTGATCACACGTACCTTGATGGCCTGCATGGGAGCAGAGGTTGCATCGCCGATGAAGACTTCACCCGAAGACGGACCATCAAACTCGAAGTAGTGTCCGTCGCCTTCCTCCAGCAGCTCGGCTGTCCATCTTACCAGTGAGGAGGGAGCGGTGATGGTGAAATTCAACTCGGCAGCCGTCTGGTTATTATACAAACGGATGTTGTTGCCCGCTTTCGAGCGGTACGTACCTTCCTTCCATCCCTTGCTGGTGTATGCCATCGTGTCGTCAAAGTCGAACGACACTTCTTCATGCTGCCAGGGGAGTACGTTGGCAAGGAGTGTCCATGCCTTGCTCTCGATGATTCCCTTCACACGGACGCACGTGTTGCGGTCCACCGACGTCAGCGGTGTTGCCTGTTGTCCTCCTTCCACTTCAGGTTCAACCAGAATCGGCGTTGCGCCGTACTCCGAACCGTTGTTGAGCTGGATGGTATAGGCATCCGCGCCTGCATTGGATTCATAGAAATAGAAGCAGAAGGTCTTCGTCGCACCCTCATCCAACGTTGCATTGGTATCAAAGGTATGGTCTGCATACGTCACGCCCTCAGGCAATCCTTTGTCCGGGAACAAATAAGTCATGTTCGGGAAGAAGCTGCCCATTGCCACTTGGTCCAATTGGAACGGTGCCCCGGTGTTGTTTATCAGGGTCAGTTCCATCTTCGCCACGGCGCGGGTGATGGGGATTTCAATCACCTGGTCCTCCGTACCGGTGATGTTTTCACTTTTCACCCCTGCGATGGGCAAGCCAAGTTCGGCAATCTCCGTCTTGGGGAATCCGCTGGAAATGACAGCCTGCAGCAGTTCATTCTTATCGGAATCGTCGAAAGTTCCCTTCTCCTGCCAGGCATCCAAATCAATGTCGTTCATCCCGACACTGCCCTCGTTGGCAATGACATAAAAGTCCTTCTGCCCCACGGGGAGGTTCATGATGGTGAGCGTCTTGACCTCAACAGGGCCAGCCTCGGCGGAATAATCATAAAACTTGTTCACGTTGACCGTCGACGACTTGGAGTCGACAATGATGACGCGCAACGTCTTGATGCCCTCGTTGGGACCTGCCTGCACCGTCTGGCCGTCAACGCCCGGAGCACGGGTGTCGAACACCAGGCTCACCGTGGCTTTATCATTCTTTGTTGAGTCTGCATAATCCTCCTTGATGCAGGAAGACAGACCGGCGGCAAATACCAACGCCAGCAGCAGACTTATATATCGGTTAGTCTTTTTCATACGCTGTAAATCTCCATATGGTTAGAAGTTAGTTCCACTCAGGTTTACCGTCAACAATCACCCAGTCGGGCAACTCGATGCTGACATCCACGTTGTTGAACACAATGGAAATAGGAAGGTCGGCTTCCTGCCGGGTCACGTCGATTTCCTCTTCATAACGCAACAGGTAGTCGTAGATGTTACCCCGGATCAGCTCTTCGCCGGTAGCCTTGTCGGTGAGCACCAACGTGTGTTGGCAGCAGTCGGCAACCACCTGTCCGTTTTCATCCATACGGAAGAGAGCCAGTTCATCGGTACGATAACATTGTTCTGCACTGTCCCACACCAATTCGGGATAGATAGTTCCCTTCTCGTCCTGGTTGACACAGTTGTTGAAAGACATCTGGGCATTCGAGTTCTCGATGCTCAGTTCATAGGGACATTCGGAAGTTCCGGCATTTGCCAGTCCGTGGATTTCCACATCCACATTGACGTGCGAGCTGTAGAGCGTCACCGTGTCGCGGGTCATCACTCCGTCACCTCCCGTCACAAAAAATTCCGATTGACCCAGGTAGTTATGGTCATGGTTTGTCACCTTCTCGGCACTACCCCAGTTGGGATGCTGGAGAAAGATGTCATCAAAGCTGGTGGCGTTCACGTTCACCACCTCAGTATCATCGTAAGCATTGCCTACAGCCACCACTTTATATCGTTTGCCCGCAGGCAACTTAAACGAGGGCTTAGCGGAAAAGCTTGAGAGTTCGTCCTGGCTATATTGACGGGTTCCCATCAGGTGCCCGCCTTCATCGAAAACATACAGGTCTACCCTTCTCATATATTGATAAAGTACATCCGTATCGCCGTCCGCCAAATATTGGAAGTAGATGGTCACGTTGTCGCAATCATCATAATCTTCTTTGATGCAACCGGTCGCCAGGACGAGTGCAACCAGCATCAGCATTATATTTTTTATTTTTCTCATATACTTATACTTATCCTTATGGTTTTCTTTTCTGTATGTTTCCCTTCAGAAGAAAGAAAATAAATGCAGCACGGGCAGGGCGGGTGCCCGCCCGTGCTTGACTATTTAAGAATGAGAAATTACCATTCTACAGTACCCTCGACAATCGTCCAAGGAAGAACCTTCACTGTAGCAACAACTGTATAGGCAGTCGGAGGAGTCGGCGTGGGATTCCAAGCCTTATCAGGAATTGCGATGTCAGTAATCTGATAGATATTACCCTTCTTGAATACGGAAATCGTTTCACCATCGTCTGCTACACCATATTTTTCACGGAGTGCTGCATTTTCTTCGCCGGTCAACGGGGCAGCGAGTTTATAAGTGCTGACTACTGCATACAAATAGTCACTGGCTGTACCATCCCAACCGTTAATGATGTAATTGTCAGCCAAAGTAGCATTATCTACACAGAATACAAGCGTCGGAGGAACACCTTCGAATACACTGTAAGGATAGCAGTAACCTTCTTCAGCGGGCCATTGGGCTTGAGCTCCAGTACCTACATAAACACCTGTTGCCGGGCTCCAAGTCGGAGAATCATAAACATCTGCTCTATTAAGCTTGCTCCAAGCATCCGCAGTCATTACACTAGCCGTTTCAGAGCCAACTTCCTTCGTCAAAACATTGTTCAAGAACAAACCTTTGAAATTTGCAGCTGTAAAGATGCAAGACTCATGATTGGTATCATGGCTGATCTTGGAAACCTCCATGCGTGCATAGCGCGGTTTCAATGTAACTGTTACATCATATTGCTCTTCCTCTGCGTTCCAGACAAAAGCACAACCATCATCAGCAACATCCGTATCAGCAGTTGTCACCTCCTTGTACAAAGGCACAGCCAGACCGTAATTATTTGCCTCATAAATGCTCAAATCATCCTGCTTTTCATTTTTACTGCAGTTGACATACACTTCAATGCTACGGGGAGCAATCACATTCGTAAACGTAATACCATCTTTGGTCATGGTATTCATTTCGTCTTCAGTCAACGTAATGGTCTGCGTAGTCGGTTCATCGGCAGAAATAGAGTTCAACACCACGGTAGCAGATTTAACTTCAACCGGAGTCGTGTCGCCTGTTGTACCCGGAGTTTCAGCGGCAGCTGCAATACCTGCACCCCCACGAGTACCCATGTTGTTAATAATTTCAGGCATGTTCAACTTCACACTGACAGTTGTAGTGCCTTCAGTGGGTTGAGTAGAGATGACCTCGTTGTCATTACTACAAGCAGCAAACGCAAGAGCAGCTGCTGAGAACATAATTAAACTTTTCAGTTTCATACTCTTTAAATTTTAGAATTAAACAATCGGTTAATTAGTATTTTACTTACTTATCTCTTCATTTGTTCATGGCAAATCACAGTTGTTCCATCACCTTCACGAGCTGCTCCAGGTTGCCCTTCGCGTCGGCGTTCCCCTCGCGTACAGCCTCCTCAAACAGCGACTTTGCCTTGTCGTAGGCACCCGTCTCGGCGTATGCCACAGCCAGGGTGTTCTTCGCGGTCGCGTCGAGACGCTTGCCTTCCAGCAGGGCGATGGCCCCAGCCGCATCCTTCTGCGAAATCTTCGTCACGGCGGCATTGCTCAGGGCGATGGGGTTGTCAGGATAGGTGCGGGCGGCAATCTCCATCACCTCGTTGTATTCCGCAGTCCCCTTGCCATAGCTGCCTGCCACCTGATACATCTCGTTCAGGCTGACGAGCTTCGGGTTCGTGCGTACCTGCTGCTTGGCTTCCTCCAGACTGAAGTTGCGCACGTTGTACTCGATGCGGTACTCGTTGCGGCGCAGGGGGACGTACATCTCGTTGAGCAGACGCTCGTAGATGGTCGGCGGAACCAATGCCTTCAGCTGGTTCTCACACTCGTCCTGGTTGCCGTCGCAGCCGTCGATGATGGCGAGCACCTCGTCCTGCTTCAGCAGACCCGGATGCTTCTCCACCTCACGGCGCAGGCCTTCCCAGTCCTCACCCTTCCAGTCGACGTGCCACAGCGAGGCGTCGATGTTGCTGTTCTGACGCTTGATGTAGTCGGTGAAGGTCTTCGCACGGCGTTCCGACAGGGTCATGTTGTATGCCACCGAGCCTTCGGGCGATGCGTATCCCGTGATGTAGATGCCCGTGATGGTCAGGTCGTGGTTCTCCTTCACGGCGTCGAGCGAAGCCTGCACGTCCGCCAGCTCCTTGGCGTTGTTGCCATAGTCCGGCTCCGTCTTGTAGCTGGCGCGTCGGTATTGCAGACGGGCGCTGCGCACCTCGTCGCGGCGTTTCACCGGTTCGGGTGCCGGCTCCTGCAGAGCCACCTGGTAGTTGGGCACGAAGCGTGCCAGCACCAGCGGGTCGAGCGTCGATGTCTCGCCACCCTCGCCACACTCTGCACAGCCTGTCACAGCCTCGCGCACCTCCAGCCGGCTGTCATACATCCAGCGTGCAAAGGGTGCCGTGGCTTCGTAGCTGACGGTCTGCGCCTCGCCGTTCTTCCGACGGACGGTCGTGCTGACGTTCTCATACACCGGCTGTCCCGTCAGTGCCTCCTGACGCCGGATGGCGCGGTTGCGGATGCGTCCGTTGACCACGATGGCAGGGAACACCTGCTCCTGCGTGCCGTCCTTGGACACGAGCACGGGGACCAGCTGTGTGGTGTGCTGCTGCTTCATCTTCACCGCGCTGAGGTCCAGGTTCATCGTCACACGCACCTCGTCGCCCACGCGCTGCACCTCGCGGCCGCTCACCTCGATGTCTTTCATGTAGCCCGTCTGGGCAAAGGCACTCATGCCCGCCAGGAGCATGCCTGCCAAGAGAATATGTCTTTTCATAACGTCGCCCTCCTTGTTTTACTTAATGATGTAGATGATTGAAATGGCAGCCTTCGTCAAGCCCAGGTAGTTCTTGTGGTCCCGTCCGAGAATCTCGCCGCAGTGCCCGCACTCGTAGCGCTTGTAGTTGGCATGGATGAATCCCAGCCCCAGTTCAGCCTCCAGGCTCCAGCGGTTGCCGAGAATCCAGTGGTAACCGTATCCCACACCGCCTCCGGCAAACCATCCCTGTGCACGCGAGTTCTCCAGCGCACTGAACGTGCCGAAAGGCAGGTCCAGGTTCGAGAGGTTGAACTCTCCGCCCAACGCATGGAGTGCAAAGAAGTGTCCGTTGAAGCGCTCACAGAGCCAGTAGCGTCCTTCGGGCTGCACCATCCAGTGCTTCAGCTTCTTGTCGTCAGAAAAAGTCCAGGGATTGTAGTTGCCGGACACATCGAGTGTCCATTTCGGCGCCAAGCCGACTTCCACACCCAAGTTGAGCGTGGTAGTTGCATCGTAAAGCAAATTGCTCTTGACAACCCACTTTTGGGCGTGAAGCGGAGCTGCGAACAGGAAGAAGAGCCCCGCCACCAACAGATACAGGAGTCTGCGTTTCATATTATTCTTTATTTAATAGTTTATCACGGTTGCATGTTTCCTCGTTCAGTGTGCGACGAACGCAGGCAGGAATTTAAGGAGATGTGTTTCTCTGTAATGACTGTTATCTCTTAAAATTCGTAGCAACTTTCTTGCTTAATCACACTTGCAAATATAAAGAATTTTCCAAAACAATGTTCAAACGTTTTACTGCCACAATTTGGCATTAGGGTGAAATTAGGGTGGGGATTCCTTAAATCCTCGCCCGTCCGTTAACAATCGCGTTTAACATACCTCTGCCAACGGCACTCCGACGGCATCCGTTTCGTAAATATTTACAATAAAAAAAACAAAGAAAGTGGTTAAGTCAGGGAATAAAGGGCATCTGTGGATTTACTTCAGGCGGCAGTGCCTTCCGTTCATCGTCCTGCCGTCGCGTCCGTCTTTCATACCGACGGACGGAAGCACCGCCTCCTCCCCTTCCGCCGAAAGGTATCCTTCCCGTCAGCACGACACATGGTCCGACAACTTAAACAGAGCACCCTAAAACTCCATAATTTTTACCATACTGATTTCCGACGGAAAGTCATCCCTCCCCTCCCGATGGATGCGATTTACGGCAGTTATCCGTTTCGTTTTTATTTACAGGCAAGAACAATAATTAACATAAAGAACCTGACAAATAAGGGCGAGCACTCGGCTCGCCCCTATCCATTTCCCGGGTCATTGGAGTCATCCGGAGGGAAGGTCCTGTCCAGCGGACGCCCCCGGCATCATTCCGCTCCTGTGACGGACGCGCGCAACGTCCCGATTTCCTCTGCCAGCTCCTTGGCAGTGGGCAGCGGATAGTCGGTGTGTGCGAAACGTACCACCCGCTGTGCGTCGGAGATATAGATGCGTGGGATGGTCGCGTCGGCAAACAGGCTGTAGATGGTGCGCGAGGGGTCGGCATAGTAAGGCAGCGTCAGTCCCTCTTCCGCCCAATAGGAAGCCACGGAAGCCTCATCTTCGGCACGGCTGATGAACGCCATGCGTATGCCCTCCTGGTCGCGGAAGCTGTCGTAGACCTGCTGTACGCGCGGCAACATCACGCGGCAGTCGGGACAGCTCGTGTCAAAGAACATGATGAGGGAGACGGAACCGCCGAGCGTCGAGGTGTCGAACTCCGTCCCGTCGGAGAGTGTCACGCGGAAGTCGGGCAGCGTGTCGCCCACCTGAACGTAAACTTCGCCCGTCGGCAGGTCATCGTCCGTGATGCAGGAGACCGCCAGCAGGGCAACCAGGCAACTGAAAAGGCGGAGGAAGGAACCTGCCCGCCGTTTGTTCAAAAAATGTATCATAAGTCAACGCGTTTTTTGGTGTACGGAAAGGCATCCTTCCCGCTTGTTCGCGGCAAAGGTAAGTGTTTCAGGAAGAATCTCACCGCCTTTCTATTAATAAATTATAAAAAGAAGAAATATTTCGGAGAAACTATTTATAGTTTTAGGGTTTTCGTTTATACTTGTCAACGATTTTACGGGCGGGTGTCAGACGGTCTTCCACTGAGGAGTCATTAAAGGAAAACTAACCCACGAGCTGCCCACACGCCAGCCGTAAGAGAAACGAGAGTGTATAATCATAAAAAAACAGATACGCTATGGTTAACAAGTACACAAAGTATATCAGAAACCGTGCTCCACGGCCAGAGTTGCACGACAAGATTCTCCTTGCCACGAAAGCGATGTTCTATAAACAAGGTATCAAACAGGTGCGCATGGACGACATCGCCAAGGAACTGACCATCTCGAAACGTACGCTTTACGAGATTTTCAACGACAAGGAAACGCTGCTGCTGGAATGCATCAAGTATAAACATCAGCAGGAAGAAAGCTACCTCCAGGCGCTCGACCTCTCGAACGCCAATGTGCTGGAGGTGGTGCTGCGCTACTACGAATACACAATGAAGGAACTGCCGCACATCAACCCGACCTTCTTCGAGGACATGAAGAAGTATCCCGGCGTGTTGGCATACATGCGCAGCAAACGTGACCAGAACTTCAAGGATGTGGTGAGCTATTTCACCCGGGGCATCGAGCAGGGCATCTTCCTCCCCGATGTGGACATGGAGCTTTTCATCCGTCTGCTCAACCTGACGTTCGACCACAGTATGGAGTCGGAAATCTACAAGCAGTATCCGATGGACCGTGTCTACCGCGCCATCCTCTTCACCCACTTGCGCGGCATCGCCACGGAAAAGGGACTGGCCATCCTCAATGACTTCATCCGCAAGCATGATGAGGAACAAGCCAAGCAGGAAGGCTGACCCGCCCGACTTCCAGACTGAATAACAGATAAGACTGACGCGATTGGCGTGGATTCGGAGAATCCGTCCGCCAATCGCGTCAGTCGTGTTTGTATGGTGGCTATCCTACCCTTCGCGGGTCGTCATCTCCATATCCTTCACCTTCTTCAGTAAGTCGGAAGCAAAGATGAAGTCATTCAGGCGACGGTTGCTCGAAGTGAAGATTTCCTCCTTCGTGCCCTGCCACTCCTGGCGGCCTTCGTAGATGAAAAGGATGCTGTCGCCGATGCCCAACACGGAATTCATGTCGTGCGTGTTGATGATGGTGGTCATGTTATATTCGGTCGTGATGCTGTGAATCAGCTCGTCGATGACCAGCGAAGTCTTCGGGTCAAGACCGGAGTTCGGTTCGTCGCAGAAGAGGTACTGAGGCTGCAAGGCGATGGCACGTGCGATGGCTACGCGCTTCTGCATACCGCCACTGATCTCTCCCGGGTATTTCTGTTGCGCCTCACCCAGGTTGACACGGTCCAGACAGAAACGGGCACGCTTCAGACGGTCCCGGTAGGTGTCTGTGGAAAACATGTCGAGCGGGAACATCACGTTCTCCAGCACCGTCATCGAGTCGAAGAGGGCGGCACTCTGGAAAATCATGCCCATCTCACGGCGCAAGGCAATCTTTTCCTTTTTATTCATGTTCAGGAAGTTCCGTCCGTCATACAGAATCTCGCCCTGCTCCGGGGTCAGCAGCCCGACGATGGACTTCATCAGGACCGTCTTTCCCGAACCACTCTGCCCGATGATGAGGTTGGTCTTCCCGTTTTCAAACACCGTACTGATGTCCTCCAGCACCGTGCGCCCTTCAAAGGACTTGCATACAGATTTGAGTTCAATCATTTCGTCAACAGTTGGGTTAGGAACAAATCGGAGAAGAGAATCAGGATGCTGCTGCACACCACCGCGTCGGTGCTCGCCTTGCCGACGGCTATCGAACCGCCCTCGACCGTATAGCCGAAAAAGGACGAAACGCTGGCTATGATGAAAGCGAAGAAAAACGACTTGATGATGCCGCACCACACGAACCACTCCGTGAATGAATATTGCAAACCGTAGGTCAGGTCTTCCGCGTTGATGATGCCACCGAACCATGCCGTGGCATACGCTCCCAGGATACCCGCAAAGATGCTGATGCTCACCAGCACGGGAATGAAGCTCACCAGGGCGGCAATCTTGGGCATGATGAGGAAGTTGGCGGAATTGACCCCCATGATTTCAAGGGCGTCTATCTGTTGGGTGACGCGCATCGTGCCCAGCTCGGAGGCGATGTTCGAACCGACTTTTCCTGCCAGGATGAGACACATGATGGACGACGAGAATTCGAGCAACATGATTTCACGGGTGACAAAGCCGGTGGTGAACCGGGGCATCCACGCGCTCTGGATATTCAGTTTGATCTGGATGCAGATGACTGCTCCGATGAAGAACGAAATGAGCAGGACAATGCCTATCGAGTTGACACCCAGCTGTTCCAGTTCCTTGGCATACTGCTTGAAAAACATACGCCAACGCTCCGGACGGCCGAAGGTGCGCCCCATCAGAATCATGTAGCTGCCCAGTTGTTGAAGTGCTTTAAACATTACTCTTGTGCTATTTTCTGCAAAAATAATAGAAAACCTCCGATAGCGCCTTAGTTTCCCCTTCTTGATAACCTTTTTTAAAACCAAAAGTTGTATTTTTGCGCCAAATTCATTGAACTATGGCGCACGATTCAGAGACTCTTGAAATGCACATTCCGGAAGACGGACGGATGGTCCTCCGCACGGAAGGACTGGTGAAGAAGTATGGCAAACGTACGGTGGTCAACCATGTTTCCATCAACGTGAAACAAGGAGAGATTGTCGGTCTGCTCGGACCGAACGGTGCCGGGAAAACCACCTCGTTCTACATGACCACCGGTCTGATCGTGCCCAACGAAGGCCACATCTTCCTCAACGACCTCGACATCACCAAATACCCTGTCTACAAGCGGGCGCAGAACGGTATCGGCTACCTGGCACAGGAGGCGTCGGTCTTCCGCAAGATGAGCGTCGAGGACAACATCGCGTCCGTGCTGGAGATGACCAACAAACCCCGCGAATACCAGCGCGAGAAGCTCGAAAGCCTGCTGACGGAGTTCCGCCTGCAAAAGGTGCGCAAGAATCTGGGAGACCAGCTCTCGGGTGGTGAACGCCGACGGACGGAGATTGCCCGCTGCCTCGCCATCGACCCCAAGTTCATCATGCTCGACGAACCGTTTGCCGGTGTCGACCCCATCGCCGTGGAAGACATCCAGCACATCGTCTGGCGTCTGAAGGACAAGAACATCGGTATCCTCATCACCGACCACAACGTACAGGAGACACTCTGCATCACCGACCGTGCCTACCTCTTGTTTGAAGGAAAAATCCTCTTCCAGGGGACGCCCGAGGAACTGGCAGCTAACCAGGTGGTGCGCGAGAAATACCTCAGCCAGAGCTTCGTGCTCCGCCGCAAGGATTTCCAGCTCCGGGAAGACAACTGAACCACATCACGACACGGGAGGAAGTTTCTCACAGAAAGGAAGCTCCATCAGTCCCATTTTGCATACGGAGGCGCAGAGAATCCCAAGCTCTGCGCCTCTGCCTTTTTTGTACCGACGCCGACAGCCTCAGCAGAAGGCAGGCAACTTCCGCCTGAAGACTGCCCTGCCCTACCGAAGGGAATGTCCCGGACAGCAAGAATCAGAAAGAAACCAAAATCACCCGTCCGCTTGACAAAAACGGCTTAAACATTCCCTTCAGCTAACTCACACTTTGCAAAAGTCGGGCAAACCAGCAAGCTAACGCTAACGAATGCAAACAAAACCATCCGAAAAAGCCTTCGATTTTAGAAAACTATACACTTCGATTCCGGAATATGAACAAAACGTGCCCGGAACAATATTGTTTCGTGAGCCAAACAATATTGTTTGACGCGTCAAACACATTAGTTTCATACGCCAAACACTATTGTTTCACGCCCGGAAGTCAAATCTTTGGAAAATGGAAGTAAAAAGAAGTGAGTTTCGTTCTCTGGAAGAAGGCCGGCGTCAACAAATCGGAAGATAATAAAAGGAGGGGTAAAACGGCATTATGAACAGTCAAAGGATACAGTTGCCCCATTTTCTCCGTCCCCATGCAACCGGAATAAGCCATTTTCCGTCAATGTGTATTTTGCGAATCGCCCGAGAAAGGCCTCGGAATCCACGGAACTGTATTTTGGTGCGAGGAAAGGCACTGTCGGGCGCTTCATTTGACATTTTGACACTTCGGCATCCGGAGGGAGAGCCAGCCGGTGTCCGTACGGATGCCAGGCGGAAGGTGGACGCACTGCACCCCGACTCACAGGCACCCAATATGTTAATTATTGGAGGAAAGGCGAAAAAAGTGGTTGCATTTATTGCCAATTCAAATAATATGCGTTCCTTTGCTGCGTAATGGTGTAACATCAAAGTTACGAGATTTTTATTACATGGTTTTTACTCTTCGCCCGTCATTCTGACGCATAGGTAAACTCTCTGTCATTCTAATCCTTTAATTTTATTGCATACCATTGAGAGTCCGTCCGGTCATTGCCGGTCAGTGAACGGATGAGCTCTGAGAGTTTTACTATTTATTTTATTTACCATTTTATTTTCATTATGAACATTTATGTAGGTAACCTGAACTATCGGGTTAAGGAGAATGAGTTGAAACAGGCTTTGTCGGAGTTTGGTACAGTGGATTCCGTGAAAATCGTGACCGACCGCGAAACCGGACGTTCCAAAGGTTTTGCTTTCGTTGAGATGCCCAACGATGAAGAGGCTTCCAAAGTGATTGCCCAGCTGAACGGTGCTGAGTATGCAGGCCGTCAGGTGGTCATCCGCGAGGCGACTCCGCGTGCTCCCCGCGAACCGCGCAGACGTGAATAAACCCGACTTACGCCGGTTCCCATAACCGGCTCCATGGAGTGACAAACAACAGAAGACGGGTCGGCATCCGACAGGAGAACCGCCCCACCCTTCATGCCATAACAGCGGCAGGACAGATTCCCCGGCGGAAGGGGGTTCTGTGCCTGCCGCTTTGTTTTCAGGCATCCGTCTTCCGCTGTCCTGAAAAAAGCGGAACTGCAATTTAATCCATTCTCTTTTTGGGGATTTAAAAGAATAACGCTAATTTTGCGCACTCTTATGATTAATAATGAGGTAAAGTCGCAATAAAAATAGTAATCATTAAAAATAAATTGTCAGAATGAACGTTTCATTAGAGAACATTGACAAGGTAAGCGCACTGCTTACGGTAAAATTGGAAAAAGAAGACTACGAGGCACGAGTTGAGAAGGCCCTGAAAGACTTCCGCAAAAAGGCAAACATGCCGGGTTTCCGTCCGGGTATGGTTCCGATGGGCTTGATCAAGAAGCAGTATGGAACTGCCATCAAGGCTGAGGAAGTGAACAAAGTGCTTCAGGAAAAGGTTTATGAATATCTGAAAGATAACAAGGTGAACATGTTGGGCGAGCCCCTTCCCAATGAAGAGAAGCAACCCGCCATCGACTTTGCAAAGGACGAGGCTTTCGAATTTGTATTCGACATTGCCTTGGCTCCGGAGTTCAACGTCGTGCTTGACACCAACGATGAAATCGACTACTATACCATCGACGTAAACGACGAGCTGGTTGAGCGTCAGGTGAAAATGTACGCACAGCGTGGCGGAAACTACGAGAGCGTACAGGAGTACACCGAAGGCGACATGCTGAAAGGTCTGATTGCCGAGCTCGACGAGAACAACAACGTGAAGGAAGGCGGCATCCAGGTTGAGAACGCCGTGATGATGCCTACCTATATGAAGAATGACGAGCAGAAGGCTATCTTTGCCAACGCCAAGACCAACGAGGTACTGGTGTTCAACCCGTCGGTTGCCTTTGACGGCAACGAGGCTGAAATCGCTTCCTTGCTGAAGATTGAGAAGGATGCCGTTGCCAACGTGAAGGGCAACTTCAGCTTCCAGGTAGAAGAAATCACCCACTTCGTTCCGGGCGAACTCAACCAGGAGTTGTTCGACAACATCTTCGGCGAAGGTGTCGTGAAGAGCGAAGAGGAGTTCCGCGGTAAAATCAAGAGCGAACTGGAAGAGCAGTTTGTCAACGACAGCAACTACAAGTTCCTCATCGACACCCGCGAATACCTGATGAAGAAAATCGGCAAGCTGGAATTCCCGGATGCCATCCTGAAGCGCATCATGCTGCTCAACAACCAGGAGAAGGGCGAAGCTTTCGTAGCCGAGAACTACGACCGCAGCATCGAGGAGCTGACCTGGCACCTCATCAAGGAGAAACTGGTTGCTGCCAACGAAATCAAGGTCGACAACAACGACATCATGGACATGGCGAAGGAGGTTACCCGCATCCAGTTCGCACAGTACGGCATGCTGAACGTGCCCGATGACATGCTGGACAACTACGCCAAGGAAATGCTCAAGAGAAAGGACAGCGTCGAGCAGCTGGTTAACCGCAGCGTAGAGTCGAAGCTGGCTAAGGCTCTGAAAGATAAAGTGAAACTGAACAACAAGACTGTCTCTGTAGAAGACTTCAACAAGATGTTCGAATAAGCAGCTTGTTTTGCTAAATCTTCCTAAAAGGGAGGCTTTTGGTACGAGTTATATTGTACATTTGTGCGCAATATCGGAGAGCCAGAAGCCTCTCTTTTTTGACCCTTACCGAGCGGTTGCCGCGCTGCATGCCCGGCACTCCTTAAGGGCCTGACCCTAACTAATTAAGCAATGAATATGACAGACGATTTTAGAAAGTACGCCACCAAACATTTGGGAATGAACAGTATGGTACTCGACGACGTCATCAAGTCGCAGGGTTATCTCAATCCGTACATCCTCGAGGAACGTCAGCTCAACGTGACCCAGCTCGACGTGTTCTCCCGCCTGATGATGGACCGCATCATCTTCCTGGGCACTCCCATCGACGACTATACCGCCAACACCTTGCAGGCACAGTTGCTCTATCTCGACTCCGTCGACCCGGGCAAGGACATCTCCATCTACATCAACTCTCCCGGCGGTTCGGTCTACGCCGGTCTGGGCATCTATGACACCATGCAGTTCATCTCCAGCGACGTAGCCACCATCTGTACCGGCATGGCAGCCTCCATGGCAGCCGTTCTGCTGGTAGCCGGAAAAGAGGGCAAACGTTCCGCGCTGACCCACTCGCGCGTGATGATACACCAGCCGATGGGCGGTGCGCAGGGACAAGCGTCGGACATCGAGATCACGGCCCGCGAAATCCAGAAGTTGAAAAAGGAACTCTACAGCATCATCGCCGACCACTCTCACACAGAGTTTGACAAAGTGTGGGCAGACTCTGACCGCGACTACTGGATGACAGCCCAGGAAGCCAAAGACTACGGCATGATCGACGAGGTCCTGGCACGCAAGAAGTGACCCCGTAACTCAAGGACTCAAAAACTAAAAACCTAACAAGACATTGGATTCAAAGAATAAATCAAAGAGACATTGTAGCTTCTGCGGACGTCCGGAGAGCGAAGTCGGCTTTCTCATCACCGGACTGGAGGGCTGCATCTGCAACGACTGTGCAGAGCAGGCCCACGAAATCACCCAGGAGGCAATGGGCGAGGTGATGAAAGGACGGCTCTCCCGTCTGAACCTGAACGACCTGCCCAAGCCCAAAGAAATCAAGGAATTCCTCGACCAGTATGTCATCGGGCAGGACGATGCCAAGCGCTACCTGTCGGTGTCGGTCTACAACCATTATAAACGTCTGCTTCAGAAAGACGAAGGCGACGATGTGGAAATCGAGAAGTCGAACATCATCATGGTGGGCAGCACCGGTACGGGCAAGACACTGCTCGCCCGCACCATAGCCAAACTGCTCCATGTCCCCTTCACCATCGTCGACGCCACCGTGCTGACCGAAGCCGGATACGTGGGCGAGGACATCGAAAGCATCCTCACCCGTCTGCTTCAGGTTGCCGACTACAATGTGGCAGAAGCTGAAAGAGGTATCGTGTTCATCGACGAAATCGACAAGATTGCACGCAAGGGCGACAACCCCTCCATCACCCGCGATGTCAGCGGGGAAGGTGTGCAGCAAGGCCTGCTCAAGCTGTTGGAAGGTTCGGTCGTCAATGTTCCGCCTCAGGGCGGACGCAAGCACCCTGACCAGAAGATGATTCCGGTGAACACGAAGAACATCCTGTTCATCTGCGGCGGCGCGTTCGACGGCATCGAGAAGAAGATTGCCCAACGTCT
>UMFP01069139.1_pt1 | contig 25244 bp, 49 predicted proteins | sample 1965031 | NCBI WGS metagenome assembly UMFP01 (sample SAMEA4836048, study PRJEB28245) | human gut metagenome | biome: gut microbiome; material: fecal sample | place: Denmark | collected 2008
TAAGAGCTGTACCTGTTGTATAGCCATTATACATTCCAGAAAGAATATGCACTTCATCCGCTTCGTGTCTTTGTGTTGAAATTTTACCTGTTGCCTTACGCTTATCCATGTCAGATTTGATTTGTTCCATATCCACCTTAAAGCCAGCAGGAAGACCATCTAACGTAATACCAATGGCAGGACCATGGCTTTCACCAAATAATGTCCAAGATATATTTGTACCAAAATTATTTTTCATAAGGTCCTCTTTCTAATACTTCTTGTATTTCTTTAAAAGAAAGTTCTTTGATGATGTAAGAACCAGATTGTTCAACTAAAACGGTAGATACTGTATTATGACTGCTTTTCTTATCATGTGTTACATATTCTAATAATGTGGAAGTATCATAGTTTGGTACTTGAGGTAAATCTAGCTTTTTATATATGTTTAATACGCGTTGTTTTAATGTTTTATCTTCAATAAAGAATAACATACCCATCGCCACACATTCTCCATGAAGATATGTATTTAATCCATATGCAGATTCAATGGCGTGTCCAATGGTGTGTCCAAAGTTTAAAATTTTTCTAAGATTACTTTCTCTTTCATCTTGTTGAACTACATCTCGCTTTAATTCAATGGAACGCGTAATAATCGCATCGATATCTATTGTTTCTTGTTCAAATAGAGAGACTAAATGATCATCTAAAATGAGTCCCATTTTTAAAGCTTCACATAATCCATTGTGTTGTTGACGAAGAGAAAGTGTAGATAATACGTTTGGATCGATAATAACGGTTTTAGGTTGCCAAAATGCCCCTACAATGTTTTTGTAGGAACCCATATCAATAGCTACTTTTCCGCCTACACTTGAATCAACCTGGCTTAATACAGTTGTTGGGATGTTGTAGAAATCAATGCCGCGCATATAGCTAGCGGCGACAAAACCTGCAAGATCTCCGACAACACCACCGCCTACCGCAATAATGGCATCTTTTCTAGACATGTTGTGTGAAATCATTTCTTCTAAAAGATTTTTATATTGATCAAAACATTTGGATGGTTCACCTTGCGGAATGGTGCATATAAAAGAATCAGGACACTGTTCTTTTACGATGTTGACCCATTTTTCAGGCACACCTGTATCTGTGATAATCGCAATTTTTCTTGATACAGGAATATATTCATGTACTTTTTGAATTGCGTTTCTTTCAATATATATTGGATATGAATGATTTTCTAAATCGACATTTAACTTCATAATAAAAAACTCCTTTCATATATCATACCATGAACATAAGCTTTTTTCAGAAATTTTCTGAAAGAAATAGTATAATGAATATATGGAGTACTTAGTTAAGGTTCAAGACTATTTGAAATTGAAAATAAAGGATACATATCGTTTGGCTCATTCGTATCGTGTCGCAAATATTGGAAAGGAAATTGCTGAAAAAGAAGGGTTGAATGTAGAAGATTTAATGATTGCGTGTTTGTTGCATGATGTGAGTTATTGTACACCTTTTAAAACACAGGATGAGTGGCAAAATCATGGAAGGGTATCTGGTAAAATGGTGCGTATATTTCTTGAATCGATTGACTATCCTAAAGAGCGTATTCATGATATATGTTATGCCATTGCGATTCATGTAGATTTAAAAGCGGATTTTGATGGGGAATATAATGCGTTTACACTGAGTGTACAAGAAGCGGATAATATTGATCGTGTAGGCGCCTATCGCTTATATGAAACGTTAGAAGCTGTGCAGTTTAGTAAACAACCAATTGATGTACAAATTCAATATGTGGAGTCTATGTTACAAACATTGAATGAATATGCTTCTTATACATGTACAACAAAGACGGCACAAACATTATGGCTAGATCGTATTCAATTTCAAATGAATTATTTTGAGCGTTTAAAAGATCAATTAAAAATATCCACAGCCTTATAAGCTGTGGATAAATGTTTCTACACGATACATGATTTGTTTCAGATTCTCAATATCTGTTTGAATATTTCCTGTTTCTAAAGAATGATTCCCATCAACAATACTATGAAATTCAATAAGATGATAAATACAATAGTGTTCAATCTTATCGAAGTTAGCCCACTGATCTTTGGTTCCAGAATACACTAAATCTTTTTGTTGAAGATATTCCAAAGTAAAATCTAATGGTGTGAAATAGATATTGGCAGTTAACTTATATTCATGGGCAAGTTTAGCTGCACAGTAAGTACCTATACTTTTTGAGATAAAGAGAATGGAATCATAAGCTTTTAAATCGAATTTATGAATTTGGTCTTTGGCTTGTTTATATGCCTCATTTTTAGATTTGTTTAAATCAAAGTCTAGGTTTTTAAAATGAATTTCTTTTATTTCATAATCCATATTTTTTAATATCTTCTTTGAATAGTATAGTAATGGCTTATCTGTGTGATATCCAATTCCAGAAAATAATATAGCGAGTTTCATGCTTTTAGTATAGGATTATTCATCTAAATTATCAATCGCATATTGTGCTTCTTCAGCTGTGAATTTTTCTCCATATTCCGAAGTTAATTGATCATAGATGGCATCTTTTGACATGCTCATAGTTTCTTGATAATTTTTGGCAGATTTTAAGGCTGCCTCTAAATAGTCTCCCTTAATATTATCAATCGCATATTGTGCGGCTTCGACATCAAATTGATCTCCATATTCCGACGTTAATTGATCGTAGATACCTTGTTTGGACATGTGCATCATATCGCTATAAGTTTTTGCGCTACGTAGCGCATTGCGATACTCTTTTGGAACACTTGTATCTTCCTTTGTTTCTACTATTTTTTCTTTTGTTTCTTTAGTCTTAGTTTCTTTATCATTTGCTGTTGAACATGCGACTGCCGATAAGACAATAGCGGCTCCTAAAAATACTTTTAAACCCTTTTTCATATATACTCCTTATTTCTTTTTCTTTAGTATAAGAAATATATAAAGATGTTTGGTATGCCGTGAGCATACATTTAGAAGAAGGTGTCGATCCATACAAAGAATTCTACGTTTATAAATGTGAATATAAAGTAGATAATAAAGTATAAAATAAACCAAGGTATTTTTTTGAAATGTTTGTGAAACAGATTCTTGTTGTAGTAAAGGAATAAACCAAAATACATAAATGTAAAACAACTAATTTTATTGAGTGTGCTGTTTTTGATAGTTTCACCAGGTTGCATATCAACTGTTACCATAAACATAAATACAATCCATGCTAAACTGATCATCTTGGATTTGAATGTGTCATTATTAAGTGGTGGAATAATAACTAGTTTTTGTTGAATGGCTAGATCCATTTCTTTAACCGAATTATAGCGATTCTTATAATCCAATTGTGTTGCCTTTAAAATAACTTGTTTTAAATCAAAGGAAATATTGTTTTGATGTTCTAGTGAACCATTTAATAGGTAGTTCATTAATTTACCCAAGGCATATATGTCTGTTTGCGGATTGGATTGTTGAAAACCAAATTGTTCAGGTGCTGCATAGCCAACACTGCCTAAAATAAGGGTATCTTTATTTTTTTTGGAATCTAAAAATCGTGCAATGCCAAAATCAAGGAGTGTCACCTTATTATTGTGATAAATAATATTTTCTGGTTTGATATCACGATGGATAATAGGTGGATTTAACTTATGTAATGCATCTAAACATTCACATAATTGATGCATGATGTCTTTAACTTGTTCTTTTGAAAAGGATTGTTGATCCAATGTTTTACCTTCTATATATTCTTCAATTAGTATTAAATGATTGTCACTTTCTTGTATCACAAAAATTTTAGGTAAGTATGGATTCTTTATCTTTTGAAGTGTTTGATAAAGTGTTTTATCATAATAATTTAATTTTTTCTGGATATATTTGGTGTGTGATGTTTCATGTTCTACTAATGAAATGGTTTTATCTTGATCTTGTTTAATTATTTGTAAAGTCTTCATAAATTGCTCTTTCTTGTGTATATTAAATAAAAGCCTATATATAAAGCATATATAGGAACATCGGCATATTTTTGGCATATTTTTTCATGAATTATGCCTTTTTTTTATCCTTTTTCTTGTGTATGATGATAAAAAAAAGAGGTGCGAGAAATGGCAGTCAAGAAAGATGAAGCAACAGGCAAATGGATGTATTACGGTTCATATAAATTGAATGGAAAGACCAAGCAATATAAGAAGCGTGGTTTTGAAAAAAAGAAGGACGCTATAAAAGCCGAAATTCTATTTAAAGAGAATTTAAAAGAACCAAACGCAACCATCACATTTAAAGAGCTATCTTATCAATATCAAGTATACTCGGAAAAGAGAATTAAAGAAAGCTCATACTTAACGCAGAGAGCGATTCTAAAATATTGGGAAGATGAACTAGGTGAATGCGAGGTTAAAAAGCTTACATCAAACAATATAGAAAAGTTCATTAATAAATTAATGCAATCAATGTCATTTAATTCAGTACTTAACTATTTTACGAAATTTAGAGCAGTATTGAATTATGCAGTAAGGCAAGGATATATTCAAGTGAGTCCGTGCGATAATATTGATTTAAAGAAAGACCCAAACGAAAAGAAAAAAGACATGATGTATTGGACAGTTGATGAATTCAACAAGTTTATAGCGAATGAAAATAAGCCTGTATATCATTTATTATTTATGAATCAATTTTATATGGGAATGAGAATAGGTGAAACATTAGCTTTACAATGGAAAGATGTTGATTTAACTAATAATACCATCAACATACAGAAAACATGGGCAGACATGCTAAGAAAAGCTACAACACCTAAAACAAATAACAGTTATAGATTAATTACAATGCCACAATTTCTATCTGATGAATATAAAGCTTTTAAAGAGAATATGAACGCAAACGATAATGATTATATATTTGGTATGACAGTACCTTTTTATCGTAGTTCGGTTAGAAGAGAACTGAATGAGACTATTAAGAGAACAAATATCAAGCTACCACAAAATGAGCAGATACCTATTATCAGAATACACGATTTAAGGCACTCCTGCGCAAGTTATATGATTAATAATATGGTTACAAATGGAACAGTGAATTTCTCAGTGTACGATATTGCAAAAAGACTAGGAGATAACCTCGATACAGTACTTTCAGTATATGCTCATTGGTTACCTCAAGCAGATAAAGGTATTGTACAATTTATGGAGAAAGACAAATTTTAGCACTAAAAATTACCCTTGAAATATAGTTATATGTGTTATAACCTTAGAGTTATTAATAATTATAAAGAAAGGGGGAAGCCACATGACGAAGTATGAAATGTATGTATTGATTAATAGAATGTTAGAAGAACTAGAAGAAAAAGAAGTGGCAAGAGTTTATGAATATACTCAACGGATTTGGATAAATTCCACAGATGAAAAGAGCGATTAATTTCGCTCTTTTTTAGTTTGGAAACCATTGAATTTCTTTAAATGTTGGTGCTTCATCAGTGTTTCCTGTCCAATCACAAGTAATGACAAAGCCAAGTTTCTTATCATCTACATATGCGTATCCTTTTACTGCATATGAATTATCTTGTTTAATCCAATCAAAATTTGAGATTGTATCTAATTCAGATATATTGAAATCTGAATGTAATGCGATTGCCATTTTTACCCAATCATATAAAGCTTCTTTTTCTGCTTGTGTCATAATAACAGTTCTAGGCATTCTAGTAACTGAACCATTTTCATAGAATACTGTTTCATCCTTTTTAACAGTGTTTACAGTGTCATCTTTGATATTAAAGGTAATATCAGTGTCTATATATTTAATTGTGCAAGAATCCTCATCTAAATGAGTGATATGAAGTTTTGACTTTTTAATTCCTAGTTCTTTCGCAACGGATACAATAGATTTTACCTCTTTTTCCGGTACTGCCCAATTTTCTGCTATTTCTTCAGTGTATGTAAGCTTTTTTTGTGGTTCACTAGGAGCAATAGCAATAATTGCATAAAAAGCGACAATAATAATTGCACACCATAATAATATCTTTTTCTTCTTACTTCCACCTTTTTGAATAGGTGGTGTTTTAGCTTTGTTCCGCATTGTCTAATTCCTTAATGATTCCATAAATGAAATCTAATAACCTTTCCTTCGTTTCTTCACTTGATTTTAGATAAGCCTTTATGAGTGGCTTTTGGTTTGGGTTGATTTGGTATTCATCAATTAATTCATCAATAGTGTTATCCGGTACATCTAAAAACATATCTCCAATACCTTCAGTAAGCCAAAAATAATCGGCATTAAATGTTCTACAGATGTTTTTAAGAATGTAATCATTCATATTTCTAACGCCACTTTCATAACTTGCAACAGAATTTCTAGAAACACCAATTCTTGAACCAAACTCTGTTTGAGTTAAATTTAATGCATTCCTTAACTCTTTTACTCTTTCTCCTGTAGTCAAAAAAATAACCTCCTTTATTTCATTTTATCATTAAAAATATAAATGTACACAAAAATTACAATTTATACTTGTAAATGTACACAATGTGTTGTATACTATACACGTAAGTTACAAAACAACACAAAACAACACAAAAAAAATGGAGGAACAAGAAATGAAAAAGGAATTAGAAAAATTATTAGCAAGAGTAAATTGGCAAATTGAAAGCAAAGAACGTTCGCTAAAACAAGAAAAAGAAACTTTAGTTCACGAAGCTCAAAATTTGAATACAAATTATGTAAAGCAAACTTGCGAAAGAATCGAACAACTTGAAAAGGAATTGTTGATTCACGAGACATACAAATACACATTAGAAGGAATCTTAAAAATGGAGGATTAAGAAAATGAAATCACAAGAAGAAATTAGAAAAAGACAACAAGAATATAAAGACAAAATGTTCAATAAATTTAGTAATGAATTTACAAGAAAAATCATACTTCAAAAGCAAAATCAAATGCTTAGAAAAGAAATAGAAAGATTAAAAGCTAATCAATAAGGAGGACACAAGAAATGACAAACGAACAAATCATACAAAATGAAAAGAAGTTATTAGGCATGGGAGAATTTGAACTATTGCACACATTCCAAAAATGGAAAGAAATGGGATTCAAAGTTAAAAAAGGTGAGCATGCTACAGTTTGCACAAAACTTTGGAAACGCAAATCAAAGAAAGTTGAATCAGTTGATGGAAAAGAAACTGAAGAAAACAATTTCTTCTTAGCAAAAGCTTTCTTATTTAAGCTAGACCAAGTTGAAAGAATTGAAACCAAAGGCAAACCACAATTAATGAATTAGTCGAAATAAGCCGAAAGGCTTATCTGCTAGAGATGACCTACTAGCACTGATGATGACAGGTTATGGAGGTGAAACAATAATAGATGCAAGAATTTTCGAAGCTTTAGGCTTACTTGAAAAGAAAGGCTATGAGCTATCTGAATTCGATAAAGGGTATATCGCTTGTATCCTTAACGAATCCAAAAAAGAAGAAAAGAGGTGAATGAAATGACTAGAACGTATTTTGTAACCTTCGATGTGACTGCAAATGTCACATTCGAGGTTGAAGCACATGACAGTGCAGAAGCAAAAGAAATTGCAAATCAATTGAATGTTAGAGATTTGCAAGAAGTGAATAAAATCAATACATGTGAATCTAGGATGGAGGTGAACGAATATGATAATTGATTACAAATCATATTTAAATAAAGACGATTTGGTAAAGGTGTTTGATATGACCGAATTGTCAAAAGACCGACAAAGACACCAATCAAGCAAGATTATGAAATCAGTTAGAGAGTTCTATAAAGAAGAAACAGGTACTGCTTGGGAAGACACATTTGTATATAGAAATGTTAATCAGAATGTAATCCCAACAGAATATTTCTTGAAGTGTTGCCCTGAAGCTAGAAAGTCATTTAGAAGGAGTTAGTTATGCAAGATATAAGAATGAATGCAATACAGGATGATGAGATGGAGTTGAGCATTTATCCATTTAATCCAAAGCGAATACATTTAAGCAAAGAAGAAAAGGAACTGTTAAGGGAACAAAGGTATCAAAAAAGAATCACAACAGGAATAAACATTATGTTATTCGCAACAATCGTGATTCTACTTATTTCAATAGCTTGTTTAGGTAAGTCGTATGCAATGTTATTTCTATAAAAAAGAGGTGCGCACTCGACAAAAGCACGCACACACAAGAAATGACGTTCTTAAATTAAGAACACATACATTATAGCAGAAAAAAAGGAGAAACGGAAGAATGGAAGAAAAGAAAATGAATGTATATGAAAAGCTATCTCATATACAAAACGAAATGAAAGTGGGGAAGAACCAATATAACAAGTTTGGGAAATACAGTTATAGGTCGGCAGAGGATATCTTAGCAGAAGCAAAAAAGATTTGTGTTAAGTATAGAGCAACTCTAATCCTTACTGATGAAATTGAAGTCATTAAAGATAGATATTATGTCGTAGCAAACGCAATCTTAAACGATTGGGATTCAAATGAATTAATTCAAGTAAAAGCAATGGCTAGAGAAGAAGAAAATAAAAAAGGAATGGACGCTTCACAAGTAACAGGTTCATGCAGTTCATATGCTAGAAAGTATGCGTTAAACGGTTTATTTAACTTAGATGATACAAAAGACGCAGATACAGACGAGCAACATGAAGCTATTCAAAATGCACAAACAAAGCAACAGAAATCAGAAAACAATGACAAACTAAATGAAATTCGTATGCGTTGTTTTAAAGCACAAAATGAATTACAGAAGCTAGGAATCGATACACATTCAGAAGAATTTTGCGAGCATTTAAAAGCCGAATATAAAATCAGTTCACAAGATATTCCTAACCTAAATGGAAACGGTCTAGTGGCGTTAATTAAGGCGTACGGAGCTATTTACAAAGAAAATGCGAAAGCATAAGGAGGAAAGAAAAATGGAATTAGTAAACGTAACAAATGGGCAAATTGAAATTCAACAGGAAGCATTAAGTAAATTAAAATCATTTCAAGAATACAAAAAGGAAATGGACAAATTAGAAAAAGATATTAAGAAAAATATCTTAGAAGCAATGGAAAAGAACGGTATCAAATCATTTGAAAATGATGTTGTGAAAATTGCATATGTAGAACCACATACAAGAACAACTATTGATACAAAGTTAGTGAATGAATTAGGTCTTATGCACCAATTAGCAAAGGAAACACAAGTTAAATCTAGTGTTAAGGTAACTTGGAAATAAAACGAGATAAATCAATCTTACAAAAAGATATGTCTAAATGTTATGTATGTGGTTCAACTTTAGATTTGCACACGCACGAAATTTATTTCGGCACTGCAAATAGAAAAAAATCAATCAAACATGGGTGTTATGTAAGATTGTGTGCAAAGCACCATAATATGAGCAGTGAAGGAGTTCACTTCAATCACAAATTAGACATGAAACTTAAAAAGGAATGCCAACAGGCATTTGAAGAAGTACACACAAGAAATGAATTTATGAAGATATTTCATAAAAACTATCTATAGGAGGTAAATATGCATTCATACAATGTTATCACGAATCAAGAATCATATCCTAGAGAAGTCTATTATTCTCAAGCTAAAAGAATTGAAGAATTAGAGAATTACATCATGGACGAGAATTTTAATCCGTATAAAGATTCTTGGACGGATGTCAAAAAAATGGAAGAATTAGGAATCGCAGAAGAGCAAAAAGAATTGTTTAGACTTCAAAAATTTGAAGAATTGGAGCGCAGTCCATTTTGAAAACAAAATTGATAGGTAATTTCATTCGAAAATCAAGAAATGAAGATGGAAACCTAGAAATAACATTTGAACTAACTGAGCCAATATACGAATCATATGCTCAGACCCTCAAAAAGGGGTCATATAGCGTGATTATTGATTCGGTAAGGCGTTTACGTACAAATGAACAGAATCGGCTTATGTGGAAGCTTATAAAGGATATATGTGAGAACGAAAACGCAAGTTATAACGATACATGGGATATGTATTGCGAGTTTTTGAGAATGGCAAAACAAAAGTATACATATGTTTCAGTTTTGAAAGATGGTGTTGATTCGTTGGCTCAAGCACATGGAGTTAGAGCGGTGCAAATATTAGGTACTGAGATAAGAGACAATGGAAATGAATTTGTGAATTGTAGATTGTTTCTAGGCTCATCACAAATGGATACAAAACAAATGGGAGTCTTAATTGATTGCATATTAGATTATGCAGAACAACTAGGAATCAGTACTCAATATTATTTAGATAAAGGAATCAAGGTGGAAGAAAATAAAATTTGTAATTAAAGGAAAACTAGATGGATTGAATGAATATATTAATGCTTGTCGTGCAAATCGTTACAAAGGAGCAGAAATGAAAAAAAAGAATGAGCGATTAGTTATGGCTTATATCTTACAGGCAGTAAACTTTGGTGAAATTTACGAAGTTAAGAACTACCCAATTAAATTAAATATTAATTGGTATGAACCAAATAACAAAAGAGATATAGACAATATCACATTCGCTACTAAATTCATTCAAGATTCATTAGTTAGAACAGGAATTTTAGAGGATGATTCAAGAAAATACATTAATCAAGTGAATCATTCAGTATTTACAGATAAGGAGAATCCAAGAATAAAGGTAGAGATTTTATGAGAGAGAAAGAAATGGCAATAAATGTAGCAAAGCAAATTTACTTTGACGAATTTAATTCATTTTACTTAATTGCAGAAACAAAAAAAGATACAAATGCAGTTGATGTGTATGAAGAAATGTGCACTTGTTATGATATTACAGAGGAATTCATGTATAGATTAAATGATTGTAATAGCTACACAAAAGAAGGATTAAACCAAGAAAGAATAATTGCAATCTATAAAGCATTACGTAAAATTGACGGATATTTTAGTGATGAAAGAATCAAATGCTATATCGAATACACGGACAAAATCATTGATGAAATTCTAAAGCAATTAGTAGTGCTTGGAGGTGAGCAAAATAGCAGTAATTAGAGTTATTAAGAACAGAAACTATACAGTGATGAGCAATACACATTTAAAAGATAAACGCTTATCACTTAAAGCAATAGGCTTGTTAAGTGTTGTTCTTGGTTTACCGGAAGATTGGCATTATACAGTAAATGGATTAGTTGGAATTGTAAAAGATGGGAAAGATTCAGTTGAAAGTGCAATTAAGGAATTAAAAAAGAACGGATATTTAAGAGTAGAGAAGCTATATCCTAATGAAAATAGTAATAGAATTCAATATCAATATACATTCTTTGAGAATCCTCAAGAGGTGGATTTTCAACCCCTTGAAAATCAAGGTATTGAAAAGCAAGGTGTTGAAACTCAAGTACTTGAAAACCCCTACACTTATAAATATACTAATAAACCAAATAATAAATTAAATACTAATACACAAAGTAAACATAAATACGGTGAATATTCACACGTGTTACTTACAGATAAAGAACACACACACCTATTAGATTTATATGGTGATTCATTAGATGAGCATATAAAGATATTAGATGAGTACATTGAAACGAGTGGAAAAAAATACAAGAACCATTCACTAGTGATTCAGAAGTGGGTACATGATGAATGGATGAAAAGAAATAAGAACAATCCTGTCAATCCTGTAAAACTTGATTCTAAATTCTATGCACAAGAAAGCAATCAATCGTATGCAGATGTACAGAAAGAAATGGAACGAGTGAGAAGGGAAATATTAAGAGCATAGAAAGGGAATGAATATGGATAACAAAATAAAAGCTTTAATCATAATCAACAATAAAGTAAATGAACGTATTAAAACTATTTTGTATAAAGAACCTCAAGAAGAAAAAATGATGTTTGAAGGAATAAGAGATGTATTACAAATGACATCAGAACTTACTGAGCGAATTGAAAGAATATCAGATGATTTCATAAATAAAGAGACTTTACTAAACTGTCTATCAAGCGAATTACAATCATATATTTATGATTTAAGTGAAACTGATTTAGATAGAATGATATACATTACGCTATACGCAGAAAAATTGAAACTTTCAATCGATAAATTAGAGCTAGAAGGGGATTAAATGATTAATTGGATTTGTGGAGCTATATGTGGAAGTGGTGCAACACTTCTTCTATATAGCCTAATGGTAGGAAAAAGGATTCAAGAAGAACAAGACAAAGCTTGTAAATGTATATTCAAGTATGAAGAATACAGAAGAAGAATCAGAACACTTGAATATCAAAACAAAGAGCTAGAAAAAAGAATCGTAGAATTACAAACAAAATATGGTGAAGTCGTAAGCGCCGAATATTATTCGGATTTTGATGAGGTGAAATAAATGGATTACTTAAAGCCAAAAAAAGAAGAAAAATGTAATAAATGCAAATATGAATATTTATCAGAATGTGAACATCCTTGTATCGTGTGCAGATGGAGAGTTAAAGAGAGAGGTTTAGCTTTTTTTGGAAAGTTGAGTTATTTCGAACCTAAAGAAGAAAAAAATGATGATGAAATCAACATGGTCAATCATCCTCAACATTACAACAGAGATGGAGCAATGGAGTGTATTGATGAAATGATAGCAGTACTTGAAGAATTAGAAGATATTGTAAAAGAAAAATTAGATAAATTGTATTTAGAAAGAGAGATTAAAAGACATGACAAGTAAAGATTACAAAGAAAGATTAAAAGAAATGAGTATTAAAGAGCGAAAAGAAATGTACCGCATAAGTAAGCATGATGTTGAATTGATAAAAATAATGCTACAAATGCAAGAAAAGTTAGATGAGCAAATTTTAAAAGAACATAACATCTCAGAAATTAATGAAGATTTCTTGAATATAGCAATACTCGATGAAATTGGTGAATTAACACATGAATTAAAAGGTGAGTGGTGTTGGTGGAAGAATACACAAGCACCGGTTGATAAAGAAAAAGTTCTAGAAGAATTAGTTGATATTTGGCATTTTGTATTAAGCCATAGCAACCATTTTGTGAAAAAAGACTACATTTATGAAAAACAAATGTCTAGAATTAACGACCAAATAAAAGTTTGTTGTAGTGAAGTAATGCGAACAGGATTTGCCGATAAATTAGTTAGCTTGATAAAGTGCAAAAATTTTAGAATTATAAAACTTATCTTCATTAGTTTATTTTTAGGATTCAGTATTGAAGATGTATATAAAGCATATTGCGATAAAAACAAAGTGAATTATCAAAGACTAGAAAGTGGGTATTAATATGTGGATTAGAAGCCAAGATGGAAAAATTTTAATGGATTGCGACTTTTTCGCAGTTGAAGAACACGGCGTTAAATATGCAGTGATTACATTAAGTTGCAAAAGTGGTATAAGCGTTAATTTAGGTACATATACTACTAAATATAAAGCTTTAGCAGTTTTAAACGATATTCAAGAATGGTACGAATGTTCGTACGGTGAAACATTCCAAATGCCACAAGATGAGGAGGATGATATTTAATGGAAAGCTTTGTGCAAATGTCATTGAGAGAATATGACATATTAAAATTTGGTAGCGAGAACTTAAAAAGAGAGCTAAAAGAGGAACAAGAATCACATATTAAAGATATTGAACAATTCAATGAAGCAATGAATGAATTGTATTCAAATATAGATTTGTATAAGCAATACATTCTAGAATATCGGTGTAAATGGTTAGATGTTGAGAACTATTCACTAGAGTCCTATTTGAATATAGATTCATGGAATTACGGAATGAATTACAAAGATGAATTATTAAGTATAGGGTTCACGAAACAAGAAATGGATGAATTTATAGTAAAGAAATATGAGGAATATTTAAAAGATAAACAAGAAGATGAGGAAGATGAAGATGATTAAAAAAGAACCATTAGAAAAAAACAGATTCACAGAAGAAGAGTATAAAAAAAAGGTTAAAGAACAATTCCATCAAATGCTTGAGGATATAGAAATGGAAGAAATCAGAAAAAAGCAGAAAAGAAAAGTGAACGCAGACATGAGAAAGCTTAAAAGAATGGTGCAAAACAAAAAAGAAGTTGATGAATTTGTTAAAAAACTACTAAATGCGCGAAACAATGATTGAAGAAAGAATTGATGCATTAATTAAAGTGTATGAAGGATACATTGATGAGAACAACCAAAGTATCAAAAAACGCAAAAATCTTTTAATCGAGAAATTGGACGATGTACGTTATGAATATCTTAAATTATATGTCGAAACGATTGAAATATATATGAGAGAAAATGAATTGTTTGAAATGTTTATTGAATCGTTAAAATATGCAAAGACAGGAGAAAGAAAATGAATGATAAAGAATTGAAAAAAAGCTTAGAAAAGGAAAGAAAAAAGCAAAGAGAAGATGTCATAAAAGTAAATACTTTTATCAGATTAGATAAAAGCAGTGCTTCTGAAATCGATAAACAAATTGAGCAAACTTATTTATCTTTGCAAAAGAATATTAAATTTGTCTGTACCAATAAAGACTTGATGAACAGTATGCTAGATGAATTAGACTATATTGTTTACGCTTCGAAACTATATGGTGGAAAGCATGTTATGGAAGAATTGGATAATCGTTACAAAAATAAATTAATGAGTTAAAAGGAGAATGAAAATGATTAGATTACAAAATAATTATGCAATCACTTCTAACGGTTGTTCATTCGCCCTTGTAACGTTCGTAAAGGGTAAGGATAAAGAAGGAAATGAGATAGACGCACAAAAGCCTATCTCATACCATACAACGCTAGAATCGGCTTTACAGAGCTATTCTAACAATCGTATGGCAGATTTAGTTAGTAACTTTGATATGGATTTAAAGGATGTTAAGAAAGCCATTGACGATTTAAAAAGGGAGATAAAGGCATATGAGTATCAACTCTATTGATGATTTAAAAAGGGAGATAAAAGCGTATGAATGAATATCAAAAAGTGTTGCAAGTTCTTGAAAAAGAATATCAAGTTACGTGTGATGTAGCAGGAATAGAAGAGACTGACCGTGCCAAGTTATATTTTCGATTGTTGGAGAATCTCACGGATAAAGAAACACCAAAGAAACCAATAGATGTTGAAATTGGCCCATGCGGTGATTTGATGTTATGTTGTCCAACTTGCGAGCATGGAGTTGTGCCTATCCCAACGTATCATGGAAACAAATATTATCCTCGTTGTCCTTTTTGTGGGCAGAAGTTGAAAGGAGATGGCGAAGATGAAAACTGCTAAAGAGATGTTTGAAGAATTAGGGTATCAGAGAAACGTAGAAAACGAAAAAATAATATACTTAATAGAAACTAAAGGTTCATTCTATTATCAAGAAATAATATTTAATTTATTAAAAAAAGTAATTGTAATAGATGGTAATTTTCTTGAGGTGGCAATTGAAAATAATTTATTAAAAGCTATTAACAAGCAAGCAGAAGCGTTGGGGTGGATTTAATGAAATTAAAAGAATTACTTCCAATAATATCGGCAAATCGAGTTAATTTGTACGATAAAATCTTTCTAACAAGTCAATTTATAGTATATATAAACCCAAGCAAAAACGTAGGATATCTTAGTGATAAATTACTAGAAAGAGAAGTTTATTCAATTGAAACAAATTCATGTAGAGAATTTAATATATGTTTAATAAAGGAGAAAGAAAATGATTAATGTAGCAGTAATAGCAGGACATCTAACAAAAGATGTCGAATTATCAAAAACACAGAACGGAAATAGCGTAGCAAAGTTTACAGTAGCAGTAAATGGATACAATGATACTACAGATTTTATTAATTGTGTGGCATGGAATAAATTGGCAGATATTGTGAATATGTATTGCAAAAAGGGTGATTTAGTTACGGTAGAAGGAAGAATCAGTGTTAGAAATTATGAGAATCAACAAGGACAAAGAATTTATATCACTGAAGTGGTAGCTAGTAACGTACAATTACCGCCTAAAAACGCTTCTAATGGGCAGAATTACAATTCTAACGTAAATACATATCAACAACCAAATCAAGCATATAACAACGCTTACGGAATGCAAAACACGTACGTGCAACCTAGTTTGACACAACAAATTGCACAACAAGAATATACTGAAAGTGGATTAAATATTGCTTCAGATGATTTACCTTTTAAGTAATTCTATAGCTTGACGAACTATAGAATAAAATTGTCAAAAAATGGAGGTAACTAATAAGAGAACATTGGACAGAAGAAAAGATAAAATCACAAATCAAAGAAATGATTATTGATACAGGATTAAACAGAATGCCTACAAGGAGAGAAGTTGAAGAATATTATGGTGATTCAAGATTAGGCAATGCAATTTCAAAAAGGAATCTATGGTTTCCTTTAGCGAAAGAATTACATTTGGAATCAAAACCAAGTAGAACAAATTTCGGAAGAAAATATGAATTGAAATTTATGGATTACATAGAGGGCAAAGGATATGAAGCAATTAAAATGTCTACAAAACATCCGTATGATATTTTAGTTAATGAATGTGTAAAAGTTGATGTAAAAGCTAGCACCTTATACAGAGGTAGGAATGGTAGCTTTTACACATTCAATTTAGAAAAAACATATCCAACTTGCGACATATATATCTTGTATATACTTAGTGATGACGAACAGGTTTTAGATGTATTGGTAATTCCTAGTAAAGATGTTATAGGAATAAGTCAAATAAGTGTAGGAGAGCATTCTAGCAAATATTACAAATATTCAAACAAATGGAGTTATATAAAGCGGTATTGTGATTTTATCAAATCATTAAATTAATACGGAGGTGAAATTAATAGAAATGAATTATGAAGAAAGGATTAAAGAGTTAATTTCAAAAAACAATAGACTTGGAAGGGCGAATATTAAGCTTAATCAGATTTTAAAAGAAAGAAATGAAACAATTAATAATCAAACACATGAAATTAATAAATTAAAGAATAAAGTTGGCGAATTAGAAGATAGATTAATAAGGATGTATACATCACGAGTACATATGAAGAAGTTAAAAAGCATTTTCTATGTGAATGTCAATCATACACATATTATGAGCAAAAGATAGCAGAGCTACAAAGGGATGAAGCAATTTATCCTTTAAAAGCCGAGCTATTCTTGGCTCATGCAGATTATGCAAGAAGAATGAACTATGTAAAAGAAAAATTAAGCCAACTTGATGATACAACTCGAACAATGATTGAGTATAGATATATAAAGGGATTCAGTGCGGAAAAGACATCTAATATTGTAGGTTATGCAAGAGAAGAGATTCCAAGAAAAATAAACAAGAACTTAAAGAAAGTGCTCACAATGTGAGCATTTTTTCATGTAATAATTGTTTTAGCAGGATAGAGCAGTAGTAGCTCACTAGTCTTATTAGCTAGAGGTCGAATGGTGCAAATCCTTCTCCTGCAACCATGTTTACAAAGCCTATCAGTAAGTCCTTCCCAAATTAGATGTTAAATACCAACAATGGCATACAAAATTAGGCTTTGATATATTACCGAGCGTTTGTCTCGGTTCTTTTAATAATAAGGAGGAGAATATGGGTTCAAAAGAATTTCAAGAATTAGCAATGAATGCAGTATTTCAAGTAAACCCAAATATTGCAATCAGTGAAATGTTCGTTGTATGGATGGTTAAAGTGCTTCAAAACAATAAAGCATTAATTAGTGCTCAAAGCACAGATAACTATTATGAGGTAACGTATAACGGTGATAAAAAGGAATTATACGTTGATGAATACATCAAGAATACAAATACTTGTTTAAATGACGCTCTATGAGTTTAAAAGGAGGAGAATATGAATATTGTTGAAAAAAGATTAAATGAGCTAAAGCCTTATGAGAATAACCCTAGAATTAATGATGGAGCGGTGAAATTTGTTAAAAATTATATTGAGGAATTCGGTTTCAAAGTGCCTATTGTTATTGATAAAAATGGAGTGATTGTTGCAGGTCATACACGATATAAAGCTAGTCAAGAATTAGGCTTAGAAACTGTTCCTTGTGTGGTTGCAGATGATTTAACAGATGAGCAAGTAAAAGCGTTTAGAATTGCAGATAATAAAACGTCAGAAAAAGCTTCATGGGATTTAGACGCATTAAAAACAGAAATGGAAGAGCTTGAAGAAATTGACGGAATCGACATGAGAGATTTCGGATTCGGTGATTTTGAAATTAGTGCATTAACTGAGGATATGGAAGCAGAAGGATATGACAACGAGCTTATGGATGCATTTAGCGAACATTCAGAAGAAATGCTAAAAAAGCAACGTGTAATCATTACATATGAAACAGAGGAAGAACAACTATTCTTAGAGAAACTCTTGCAGGTAACTGAATTAAAAGTGTGCTACGACATCAAGGAATTAATGAATGAATAACATCTATTATGCAATAGCTAGTTACCATAGACCAAAATGTAAAACGTATCACGCATTAAAAGAATGTGGAATTGAAGATGAAAGAATCGTTGTGTGTTTAAATGATTCAAATGATTATAAAGCTTACAGGCAGAATTTAGGAAGCCGAGCGAGAATCATTTTAAGAGAAGGGATGTATGTATCATTCAATAGGAATACATGCCTAAATCAATTTGAAGATGGCTCAAAAATACTATTGTTAGATGATGATATAAGGAGTTTTCAAAAATGGTATGAATGTTCAGAAACTAAATGTGGGCGTTTAATAAATTTGACAAATAACTTTGAGCGTGAAGTTAAAAAGATATTTGATTTTATGCAAAAAAACGGAATCAATTATGCCGGTGTAATATCAACCGACAATAAAATGAACATTTCAAAGCTAAATAGGACAGGTGAATCATATCCATATAACACGCTTTTACAAGGCGGATTTAATTTCATTATAAAAAATAACAAGATTGTATATGATGAAAAAATGAAAATTTTAGATGACTATGAATTATGCCTTAGATTGATAAGACAAGGAGAGATTATATTACGCAACAATACCATTATTGCAAATAAAGCAAGAATGGGAAAAGAAAAAGGTGGATATTATGAAATATATAAAACTACAAACCTACAAAAGCAATATCTAAATTTATTGAAAAGAAAATATGATGACATGGTAACAATTAGAGGAAATAACTTAATTATTAAAAGAAAATGGAGGATATAAGGTGAATAAAATTAGTGAGACATATCAATCACCAAGATGGACAGGAGAAATCGCAGATTGCTCATTACCGGTAACATTTGATACATATTCCAACTGTTCATTTGGGTGCGTTTATTGTTTTAGCCAATATCAAAGAGGTATTGGTGCAAGTAAAGAAGCATATCTTAATAAAGATGTGAAATGTATCAATGTTGAGAAATGCAAAAAGATTTTCAGTGGAGAAGATACAAAATCACAATTCTATAAATACATTAAAGACAGACGCCCTATTCAATATGGTGGATTATCAGACCAATTCGACGGATATGAAAAGAAATATGGTAAAACCTATGAAATGCTCAAGTATTTGAAATCTATTAATTATCCTATCTGTTTTAGTACGAAATCGGCATGGGTATTTAACGACCCTAAATATCAAGAATTATTCAAAGGTGCAGACAATTGGAATGTTAAGTTTAGTATCATCACACTAGATGAAGAGGACGCAAGAAAAATCGAAGTAGGTGTGCCAAGTCCAAGAAAAAGACTTGAAGCAATGAAAAAATATACTGAACTATCTAAAGGTGGTGCAACTTTAAGATTGCGTCCATTTATTGTAGGAGTATCAGATAAAACCTATCTAGATTTAATTAGAGAAGCCAAAAAGGCAGGAGCAACGGCAGTTACTACGGAGTTCTTTTGCTTAGAAATGCGCTCTATTAAGCAAGCTAAGGAGCATTATGATGTGATTAGTGAATGTGCAGGGTTTGATATTGTAGATTTCTATAGAAAACATTCAAATGGAAGTGGATATTTAAGACTTAACAGAAAAGTAAAGGCTAAATACATTCAAAAGATGAAAGAGCTATGTGATGAATTAGGTATGCGATTCTATGTATCAGACGCACACTTTAAAGAATGCTCGAATAACTGTTGTTGTTGCGCATTAGACAAGAATTGGGATTACTCAAGAGGAAATTTTAGTGGAGCTTTACAAATTGCAAAGAAACATGGAAGAGTACATTGGAAAGATATTGAAAAGGATATGTATTTCTTAGACTTTGAACGTAACAAAGCGGTTGGTTTCAATACGAATACATCAGAAGCTAGGGCGAAATATGCAGGAATGACAATGAAAGATTATCTGCATTATTTATGGAATTCACCAAAAGCAGGACAATCACCTTATAAGATTTTTGAAAAAGTCTTAAAGCCTGTAGGATTTGATGAAAATAATGACATCATTTACGAATATGATAATTCAGTAACATTCTTAAAAAGAACAGAGGAGATTACAGAACTTGAAACAGAAGAAGCAAGACACGTCTAGAGAAGAACATTTACGCCAAATGAAAAGCGTCGAAGAAGAATTAGAAAACACGACATCAGAATATAGAAAAAGAGATTTAAGAAAAAGATTACAAAGGCTTAAAAAGCAATTGAATCAATATGATTGTTATAGGGGGTATTAAAATAGCAGAGAAACACGCAGGAGGACGACCAAGGGTAAAGATTGATTATGAAGCAGTTGAAAAGCTTGCTTCTATTGGATGTACTCAAGAAGAAATTGCAGATTTCCTAGGATGTTCGGTAAGAACATTATTAAGAAATAGAAAGTTTTGTCAGACATATAAAAAAGGTATAAGTCACTCAAAAAGAAGTTTAAGACGTATGCAATTTGACAAAGCGTCAAAAGGAAATACGACCATGCTTATTTGGTTAGGTAAACAAATGCTTGGACAGAGCGAAAAGGTTGAGCAAACAATGACACATGAGATTGAGGACTTAACACCTTTGGCAGATTTATTAAAATGATGACTAGAACGATTCCTTGGGGGAAATTTTCAGATAAACATAAGAATTATATTAAGACCGCCCTAAATTACAAGCAAAGTGTAGCAGAAGGAGCGGTACGAAGTGGTAAAACGATTGACCACTGCATAATCTTTTCAATGTATTTGGAAACATGTGAAGATAAAATACATTTAGCGAGTGGGTCAAGCTTACCGAATGCAAAATTAAATATAGGTGATTGCAATGGTTTCGGCTTAGAGCATATCTTTCGTGGACGATGTCGTTGGGGTAAATACAAATCAAACGAAGCACTATTTGTCCAAACAAAGACAGGCGAAAAGATAGTGATATTTACAGGTGGTGGAAAGTCCGATTCATATAAGAGCATATTAGGTAACTCATATGGGGGATGGATAGCGACCGAAATAAATGAGCATTACGATTGTGATGATTCTAGAACAAGCTTTATCAAGGTAGCGATGGCAAGACAGATTGCAAGCGTACATCCATTTACATTATGGGATTTAAACCCATCAAACCCAAACGCAGACATTTATAAGAATTACATAGATAAATTCATGGGATTAGATTGGTACAGATATGAGCATTTCAATATCTTTGACAATGCTACAATGAGCCAAGAAAGAATAGAAGAAATCAAAAACAAATATGACATGAATTCAGTATGGTACAAGCGAGATATTCTAGGGGAAAGAATGGTTGCCGAAGGACTAGTCTTTCCTTATTTCGCTAATGACTGCAAACCTTACCTATTCAAATATCAGAGTCTAAAAGAAAATATGAAGAAAGAAGGGAAAAGGTTTAGTCATTTAATTATTGGAGTTGACTTTGGAGACAACGGCTCGAAATATTCATGGCACTTAACAGGGTTTACAAATGATTGGGATTATATGTGGGCACTTGATGAAGGAGACATGGCAAAGTCAAATGCAATAGACGCAACAAAGTTTTGCAAAGCATTTGTAAGATTCTATAAGCGTTGTATTGAATGTTACGGATATGTAGAATGGATATTTCCGGACAGTGCTTCTAATACATTAATAAACACGCTTAGAGCTTATTTTTACGCCGAAGGATTAGACGGAAATATAATTGCACCGGTTAAGAAGAATGAGCTTACAGACCGCCCTATAACGGTTGATAGCTTACTTGTTACAGGAAGGTTAAAGATAGAAGAACATTGTAAGAATTTAATAAACGCATTGAGCGAATTAGTATGGGATGAAAAGAAAGACATTCCAAAAGATGAGAACGTAAACAATATCAATGATGATTGGGATTCGTTCTGCTATACATTTATCACACATAGCAAATACATAGATTTAAGGAGGTAAGAAATAGAAACATCTAACACACGTAGACCGTGGTTTCAGAATTACCTAAACGATAGAGGGTATTATGTAGACACAAACGCAATTGAGATTATTGAATTGTGCAACAAATGGTATACAAATACCGAAACAGAATTTCATACGGCATACACCTTGAACAATGAGGAATACACATTGGATAAAACAGACTTTGCAAAACGTTTATGCGAGGATGACGCAAACTTAATTGAAATCCTAGATATAAACGCTACTGAGGATAGCGTTACAAATGACATTATTTCGGATATTCTAACGAAGAATAGATTTGATGTTATGTATAGGAAACAAGTTGAGCAAATGTCTGCAAATGGTACGGTAGGAGCTTATGTGACGGTATCAAATGCCGAGATTTATGAAGATGGTACATTCAGTGGAGGAGAAATCAGAATCAATTATTGTGATTCAATGAATATCCTTCCATTAACTGTTATTAATGATGAAATTGTGGAAGTTGCTTTCGTTGGAGTAAATTATGAGAAACTGAAAAAAGTATATGTGATGGTCATGTTCTTAAAAGGACAAGACGAAAGATATATTGCAGAAACACATTACTTTAAAGATACAGGATTAGAAATAAAAGACCGTGCTCAAATTGTTCAATTAGATGTGGTTAAACCGTTTGCAATTATGAGAAATGCAAAGGTAAACAATTTACAAATGCAAGGGTACGGATTACCAAAGATTTGGAGTGCGATTGCTCCACTAAAAACAATTGATTTAACAATGACAATGTGGAATAGAGATTTATTGAAATCGGATAAAATCGTTCTTGTGAATGAAGCATTAATGCAGAAAGACGAGAATGGAAAGATTAAGATGAATCCACAAATGAAAAAGATTTTCGTTCAGTTGGGTAGGGACAAGCTACCGGAAGAAAAAGCTCTATGGCAGGAATACAATCCAACAGTTAGAACGGCAGAAGTTGTGCAATCGTTAGAAACTGCGTTAAGTATCTTATCAATGATGTTTGGATTCGGTACAAAGAAATACACCTTTGAAAGTGGAAGAATCGTTACGGCTACAGAATATATCGGCGAAAATCAAGACGCAATGAAAGAAGTAAATTCACAACGTAAAGAATCTACGGCTTATATTCAAGATATCATTCAAGCAATAGCATACTTCTATGAATTAACACAAGGCAGAAAGCTTAATATCAATTCATTAGACATTGCGATTGATTATGACGATACATATATCGAGGATAAGCAAAGCACTGCACAAGCGTTAAGAAATGACGCTCTTACATTTGATATTCCAAGATTAAAGATTATGTATTTCATGAAGCAATACGGCTTTACAGAAGAAGAAGCAACGGAGTTATTAAACGAAGAAATTCAAGATGATGGAGAGGGGGATGACGAAGAATAGCAACTACATATTTTCCATTCGTCTCAAGAAATGGTGATAGATTAGTCTTATATAACGCTTTTAGAAGATTGTTCTCAAGCTACTTTACAAACGGCGTGTTCGTAGACGATTCCAGTTCAGACCATTTAAGAGTTGAGAAAGCTCAAGGCTTAACGCTTACAGTTAAGGCAGGACGAGCAAATATTAACGGAGCTTTCTATTGGCAGAAAGATGACGAAACCATCACACTAGAAAATAATACTGCAACTAAAAGCTACAATATTATTCTTAGATTGAATGATAATGACGCATACAGAAACATCACATTAGTAGCAAGTGATATCAATGATGGAATTATAAGAAATGATTCTATTTATGATTTAGTATTAGCTACGGTTACGGTCACAGGCAATGCAAGCGAAATTAAAGGCTCAGATATTACTGATACAAGATTAGATTCAACACGTTGCGGAGCAGTTACAAGTGCTATTAAGAGCGTACAATCGTTGGATTTATTTACTCAAGTAACTGAATTGTTTAAGGAAATTAAAGCTCAGAATGAATCTGAAATGAATGCAAATAGAACAGAGTTCAATGATTGGTTTGAAACTGTAAAAGACACGTTAGACGCAAATACGGCAGGAAAGTTATCAAATAGAATTTCAAATATTGAAAAGATGATTATGGAAAACCATTTCACTACGATTCTATTAACAGAAGATGGAACACTAGTAGATGAGAATGGGCATGAGATTCTAGCCGATTGGGCGTATGAAGTTGATAAAGGCGAAGTAGTACAGATTGGACTTACAAGGTGAAATAGAGGAGGTATATATGAACATTATTGAAGTTGATGTAGGAAAGACAAAGTTATTCAGTATTGGACAACAATACAATAACAATGCGTTAGTGATTCATTTTGTAAATTTACCGAATCAAAAGAATAAATACATCTATTATAAGATTGATGATATTGAAGAAGAAATTCCTTTAGTTAGTGATTTATTTATCGTGTCTAGACCATTAATGATGCATAGTGGAGAAGTTAAAGCTCAAATCATCACACGTGACGAGAACAATTCAACAATTGAATTAACAAAGAACTTCACGATGAGAATACAACCTAGTAATTACAGTGGTATCGGTGAAGATGAGAACTATCCGGATGACCCAAATATCAAGAATTATTATGTCAAGATTGATGGAAAGATTCAGTCAATGGATGAATTGATTGCTTTAGTACAATCGAAATTAGACAATGGCGAATTCGTTGGAGCACAAGGTCCGAAAGGTGAAAAAGGCGACCCCGGTGAAAAAGGTGACCCCGGTGATGTAACTGAGGAATACAGAAATCTAGCTAGTCAAATTGCACAGAACGCCTTAGACGCTCAAGCCAGTGCTACAAATGCACAAACTAGTGCGACAAATGCTCAGAAAGCCTTGGATGATACGAAAGAATTTGTCAATCAAGCAAAAACAGAATTGAATCAAATCAAAACGGATGCAAGTGCATTGAAAGATGAAGCTAATACAAGTGCAATAAATGCGAAAGCTTCAGAAGATAAAGCAAAGGAATATGCCGACAATTTGCAAGCATCCACTGATG
>UMFP01032434.1_pt1 | contig 24647 bp, 20 predicted proteins | sample 1965031 | NCBI WGS metagenome assembly UMFP01 (sample SAMEA4836048, study PRJEB28245) | human gut metagenome | biome: gut microbiome; material: fecal sample | place: Denmark | collected 2008
TAAACATTCTTTTTGTAAAAGCCGTTTTTAAAATAGCCGTTTGACATTGTAAGCTCGTAAAAATCGCAGAGCATGGAATAGTTAGTTTCTGTCATTATAAATCACCTTAATAAAATTTGATTTGCATTATGTTTCGAACCTATCAGCTTTCGGTTTGTTCAAGATTTTTTACACCCTTGCTAAGGCAAAGCCTTTGTGCAAAAACCGCAAGCACACACATAACAATAACAAGTCCAAGGTTAATTATAACAGGTTCAACGCCAAAAATCCATAGCAATACAAGAGAAATTGCACAAATAGCGGCGGTAATTGCTATAATTATGGCTGCATTGATTACGGTATTGTAGTTACCTCGCAAAGCGTTGATTTCATCGTCCCATACAAGTTTAGGGTTTATTGTGTCCAAGAATATACCGAGGTAGGTTACAAAAACAACGCAGATAAGGCTTAAAAGAATATGTATAAGCGGAATTACGATGAATACAAACGGATTAAAGCTGTCTGCGAGAATTGCGCAGTAAATATTAAATGCAATTACATAGAGCACCATAACAGAGCCGCTGATTATTATACTTGTAAGTGCTTTTGCATTCAGTTGAACTCTTAATGTAACGGGAATATAGCGCATAAATTGGAAGTGCTTGCCCTCTCTTGAAATTGCGGAAGAAGCGATGCTGTTAATTGCCGTGACAAGGGCGGAAATTACAACAGCCGCTACGGTAATTACAGTAATACTTTTTTGATCTCCCGCAAGGTACGGTGTAAGTGTGCCCGACAAAAAGTTTGTACTGCCCTGCAAAATCATAATAACAGCCATAAAAACAGGCCACAAAAGGTTAATGGCTATGCAGTCCATAAAGAAAGGCGGAGTTCTGAAAAGGATAAGAAATTCTTTTTTCAAATAACTTGCAAAAACTCCTTTTTGGGTTGATTTTTCAACAGCCTGACTTGCAATGCTTTTACTGCGTTTGGATTTTGTGGTATTGATGTCCGACACACCTTTGATATACATTTTTGACGCAAGGAAAAGGAAGACTGCAACGAAAATTACATTTGCAAGCAAGTATAAAAGCAGTTGATATACGGATTCGCTTGAGATAGAATCCATCATAAGCGGAATGTGCGGAAAAATAAAGTTCATAACATTTAAAAATCCGTTGTCTGCGCTTGCAAGCGAAGTAACGATTGCATCGGGATTAAATCCGCTGATGCTTACGAGAGCAACCAATGCGCCGACTATAAGCACGGCAGTGCCGATACCTGTAATTTTATTGAGGAAATCACGGTTTTTTACCGAGTGGGTAAAGTACATAAATATAACGGCAATAATTCCGCAGTAAGCAAGAGGAATAATGGGAACGGTAAGTATGCCGATTATTGAAGTTATAACACCTGTAAGCGAAAATCCCTTTGCCGACATAAAGCCTACGCAAGCGCCGAGAATAAGGATAAATTCCATTATGTTTTCCGAAAGCAGGGAATAAGCAAACTTTGCGCTTACGATTTCTCTCGGCTTTAACGGAAGAGGAATGAGATTTTCAATATCGTTTGAAAAATAAAATATATTGATAATTACATTAATTCCGAATACTACGGAAAGGATAGAAATAATATGTAAAATTACTTCCGCACCCTGTGTTGCTCCGCCGTATGTCATTACGCCAAGTGTTAGGGCATAGGTGATTATTCCGACAAGCGCACCTGCCGGTATCATAATAAGAAGCACAACCGCCGTACCCATAATTGTATAAAAATGTTTGGAACGCTTTTTTTCTGCGGAGGTTAGCTCGGTTGTTTTTATAAAGGTTTTTAATAAATTAAAAAAATTACTCATTTTCAGTCAGCTCCAAAAAGATTTGTTCAAGTGATTTGCCTGTGTTCTGACTACAAAGATTATCGAGAGTGCCGTCATAAAGCGATTTGCCCTTTTTAATTATGATAACCTTGTCGCAGAGTTTTTCGGCAACTTCAAGTATGTGGGTGGAGAAAAATACGCAGTTACCCGCATCTGCGTGTTCACGCATCATAGCTTTCAGTTCAAAAGCACTCTTAGGGTCAAGACCGATGAGCGGTTCGTCAAGAATCCATACATCGGGATTGTGCACAAGTGCGGCGGCAACCATAATTTTCTGACGCATACCGTGCGAGTAGCTTAGCATAGGTGCGTTTAAGCTGTCGGTAAGTCCGAATCTGTCGCAAACTTCGGTAAATCTCTTTTTGCGCACATCTGACGGAACTTTGTAGATGTCACCGATGAAATTGAGAAACTCAATTCCTTTAAGCCTTAAGAACATATCGGGACTGTCGGCAATGTAACCGATACTTTTCTTTGCCTCAAGCGGTTCTTTTTTTATGTCGTGACCGTTGATGCTTATTTCACCGCTGTCACTTGAGAGAATACCTGTAAGCATTTTGATTGTGGTGGTTTTGCCCGAACCGTTCGGTCCGATAAATCCTACAATTTCGCCTTTATTTACAGTAAAAGACAGGTCGTCTACTGCTTTTAAAGTGTTGTTAAATACCTTTGTAACATTATTGAATTTTATCATAATATCAGTCCTTTGTATGAATGTATTTATATAAATATTATAAAATCAGATATAGTCGCTGTCAATTATTTTTACATTGTTTTTAAAATTTGTTCTGATGCGACATATTTTGAAAAGCTTTTTGTATACGTAAAGTTTGACAACAGCAATAACCCCTCCGACAACGCATATTAACAGCGTTGCCGGAGGGGTTATGCTTTTAAGCCTGTAATTGATTTAAAATTTTATTTCTTATTCTTTTTTAGTTTACCGATTACATAAATCAGTACAAAGCCGAGCAGGAAAGCGCCTACTACACATTTAAACACAATGCCGAGCACACCGTCAAACATTGCAATTCCCGAAAAACTGTTCATAGCGTACCATACAGTCATAAAGCTGAAAAAACCCCCGATGATGTAGCACAAAGAACCGAGCTTTTTTGCTGATACGAACATATACAGAGCGATTATTGCCCATAATATAAAGTAAAAGGATTTTATGGTTTCCATTTGTTGATCTCCTATAAATCTAATGTATTAATGATTTAAAGTTTAAGGTCGGGAATATACTGCTTTATAATTGAAATTAATCCGACCTTTGGAGTATCTTCGTCGGGTAACTGCGGAAAGTCATATGCCGCATAGTCATTGCCCTCGATAATCGCAGGTCCGTTCTCCGAAATGCATACATCCCAACCGCAATACTTAAATTCGGGTTCTTCCAGTGCCGCCTTTTTAACAAGCTCCTTGACCTCTTCGCAGTAAGGAATTTTAAAGCCTTTAAATTTTATTCCCGAATACGGGTGTTCGTATGCAATTTCCATATCGGAAGTATGTCCCGGCCCTGTTACCGTACCTGTATCGAGGTCAAAGTGACAGGCAAAACCGCCGTTTTCAAGATTATCTACAAATTTACCGTTATTTCCTGTTTTAAACACCGCATACAAAATATTCGGCTTGCCGTCTACCACAAGTGTGGCAATTCTTAAGCAGTTAATTGAGTGAGGATAAATTTTTGAAACATCGGGGTGTTGTTTTATTGCCTCTTCAAGTACACCGAATTCGTTTTCTTTGTCAAAAACATAATTATAAAATTCTTCGTCACTCTTAAAGTCCGCTTTAACAAGTTTTTCAATGCCTTTGCCGCATTCGCCGAAAGCAGGCTTTGCAATGAAAACATCCCAAGGCTTAATAAATTCGCTGAATTGCTCCAAAGTAATCTTTTCCTCAATTACAAGTACCCGTCTGCCAAGATATTTTGCAAATCTGGTATCAAATAATCTTTTATCGTTAAATATTTCGGCACTTGTAAGGTCGTTCTGCATTAACATAAAACGCTTGTTTTTAAAGCGTGTCATATACGTTTTGCGTTGGTCTGCAGTCATATTGTAGTATTCAAACAGAACATAGTCATTATATCCCGCTCTGTATTTTAAAAAGCAACCTACCATATCAAAGAAAATGCCGGCTTTGTTTTTGCCGGATTTTGTGTGAACGGTATTTATTGCGCCGGAAAGTTTGCTGAATGTTGCGCCGGAGCAAACTCTGAAAAAGTAACCGATTCTCATAATAACCTCTTTTGTATCTTAGTTGTATCAAAATTACGGCTAATTTAAGCCATTTTGTGTAGTTAAGGGTGTATTTGTCAATATAACTTCCATTATAGTATATTTTGCGCTGAAATGTCAATAATGGTGACGGATTTGTGAAAAGTTTTTGAAAAGTAAAATTTTTCTGATAAAACTCTTGACTTTTGCTGACTTTAAGATTATAGTATAAGCATAAGAGTTAGCACTCACACATAGAGAGTGCTAAAACAACAAAAACGCAGGCAGAGAGGTGATACCTATGGAGCTTGCGGAAAGAAAGCAAAAAATTCTTTCGGCTGTTGTTGAAAACTTTATAAAGACAGGTGAGCCTGTAGGTTCAAAAACTCTGATAGACGAAACGGATTTAAAAGTTTCATCGGCTACGGTAAGAAATGATATGGCAGACCTCACACAAAAGGGTTATCTTGTTCAGCCGCATACATCGGCAGGCAGAATACCTACTCAGCAGGGCTACAGATACTATGTTGACAATCTTATGAAGATCGTGGCGGTGTCACAGCGGGGCAGAGAACTTGTGGAGGATAAACTTTACAGAAATGCCGAATCACCCGAAAATATTTTAAAATCGGCGGCAGATCTTCTTTCGGAGCTGACAGGACTTACCGCAGTTGCCACAGCACCGAATTCCGCAGAAAGCAGGATTCACAAAATCAGCTTTGTGCAGACGGGTTCGCACACGGCAATGACTGTTGTAATTGCCTCAAACGGCATTATAAAAAATCAGCTTTTCAGATGCGAATTTATAATCACTCCCGAAATCCTTGAAGTGTTTGACAAAGCACTTAACGAATTGTTTGACGGAGTAAGGCTTTCTTCGATAAATCGTCCGTTTATACAGACGGCAGCGGCAAGATTTGGCGAGTTATCGCTCTTTATGCCAAGTGTGCTTACGGCGATAAAAGATGCGGCAGACAAGGCAAACGAAGTCGGAATCTTTTTGAGCGGTCAGACAAAGCCGTTGTTTATGCAGAATGTAAATTTTCTTGCGGCAAGAAATGTAATTGAACTTCTTTCAAGAAAAGGAGATCTTGCAGGTGTTCTTACAAGCCTGCCGATAGGTACTTCGGTAAGTATAGGTACAGAAAACAGCCGTATAGAACTTGCGTACAGCTCGGTAATTTCTTCAAGCTACAGCGTAAAAGATACACCGTCCGGTACGCTTGCCGTAATAGCTCCGATACGAACGGATTACGGCAGAGTGATTTCGATTATAGAATGTATAAGCGAATGTGTAAGTAAAATAATAAGCGAGCTTATAGAGCATTAATATAGAAAGGAAAGGTAATATGTCAAAGAAAAAAGAAGTGACAAAAGACGAAGCTGTTGTAAACGAGAATACATCCGAACAGACAGCTGAAGCGGTTACGGAAGAGATTGATGAAACCGCCAAAAAAATAGCTGAACTTGAGGAGGAGCTCAACTCACAGAAAGACAAATATCTTCGCCTTTGTGCCGAGTATGACAACTACCGCAAGCGTACAGCAAACGAAAAGCTTTCTATTTATGATGACGCAACAGCAAAGGCGGTTACAGAGCTTTTGCCTGTAGCAGACAGTATTCAGATGGCTATTACAAATTTAAAAGATTGTGACCCCGATATTTTAAAGGGCATTGAGCTTATTTCAAATCAGCTTGCAAAGTCGCTTGAAAAGCTCAAGGTTGAGCCTTTCGGTGCGCAGGGTGAGGAGTTTAATCCGGAAATTCACAACGCAATCTCAAAGATTGACGATGAGAATTTTGAAAAGAACTGTATTTCACAGGTGTTCCAGACAGGTTACAAAATCGGCGATAAAATTATTCGTCATGCAATGGTTCAGGTTGCAAATTGCGACTAAGACCTTTATATAAATAAATCAGTATAAAAGTAAAACAAATATATTCAGGAGGAATTCATTATGGCAAAGACAATAGGTATAGATTTAGGTACAACAAACTCATGTGTAGCAGTTATCGAAGGCGGCGAGCCTGTAGTTATTCCTAACGCCGAGGGCGCAAGAACAACTCCTTCCGTTGTTGCTTTCTCAAAAGACGGCGAGCGTATGGTAGGTCAGGTCGCAAAGCGCCAGGCTATCACAAACCCTGACAAGACAGTTTCTTCTATTAAGAGAGAAATGGGTACATCATATAAAGTATCAATTGACGGCAAGCAGTACACACCGCAGGAAATTTCAGCTATGATTCTTTCAAAGTTAAAGGCAGACGCTGAAGCATACCTCGGCGAAAAGGTAACACAGGCAGTTATTACAGTTCCTGCTTACTTTACAGACGCACAGCGTCAGGCTACTAAGGATGCAGGTAAGATTGCAGGTCTTGATGTAAAGAGAATTATCAACGAGCCTACAGCAGCTGCTCTTTCATACGGCATAGATAAAGAAAAAGACCAGAAGGTTATGGTATATGACCTCGGCGGCGGTACATTCGATGTATCTATCATTGAGATGGGCGACGGTGTTCAGGAAGTACTTGCAACAGCAGGTAACAACCGCCTTGGTGGTGATGACTTCGATAAGAGAATTATCGACTGGATGGTAACATCATTCAAAAACGAAACAGGTATTGACCTTTCATCAGATAAGGTTGCTATGCAGCGTTTCAAAGAGGCTGCAGAGAAAGCTAAGATAGAGCTTTCGGGCGTTACAACATCTTCAATCAACCTCCCGTTCATTACAGCAGACCAGACAGGTCCTAAGCACCTTGACTTAACACTTACAAGAGCTAAGTTTGACGAACTTACAGCAGACCTTGTAGAGGCTACAATGGGTCCGGTTCGTTCGGCTCTCTCTGATTCAGGTTTACAGATCAGTCAGATTGACAAGGTTCTTATGGTCGGCGGTTCTTCAAGAATTCCTGCTGTACAGGAAGCTGTTAAAAAACTTATCGGCAAAGAGCCGTTCAAGGGCATTAACCCTGATGAGTGCGTAGCTGTAGGTGCTGCTATTCAGGGCGGCGTTCTCGGCGGCGAGGTAGAGGGACTTCTTCTCCTCGATGTTACACCTCTTTCACTCGGTGTTGAAACAATGGGCGGCGTAATGACAAAGATTATTGAGAGAAACACAACAATTCCTACAAAGAAGAGCCAGATTTTCTCAACTGCCGCTGATAACCAGACACAGGTTGAAATCAATGTTTTACAGGGTGAGCGTGAATTTGCAAGAGATAACAAGCAACTCGGTTTGTTTGCTCTCACAGGCATTGCTCCCGCTATGCGTGGTATCCCGCAGATTGAAGTAACATTTGATATTGATGCAAACGGTATTGTTAATGTATCTGCAAAAGACCTCGGTACAGGCAAGGAGCAGAAGATTCAGATTCAGAACTCAACCTCAATGAGCAAGGAAGATATCGACAAGGCTGTTAAGGAAGCAGAGCAGTACGCCGCAGAAGATAAGAAGCACCGTGAAGAGGTTGACGCTAAGAACGAAGCAGAGAACCTTGTATATCAGGCTGAAAAGCTCGTAAACGAGAGCGGCGACAAGATTTCAGAGGACGAAAAGAATACAATCAATACAAAGTGTGCTGCAGTTAAGGACGCTATCGCTAAGAACGACAAGTCTATGATTGACACTGCTAAGGAGGATTTACAGAAAGCTGTTTACGAAGTTTCCGCAAAACTTTATCAGCAGGCAAATCCGCAGGGTGCACAGGGTGCGGCTCCGCAGGGTGACCCACAGCAGGGCGCACAGGGCGGCTCAAACGGTGACCCTAACGTATATGATGCCGATTTTAAGGATGTTGACGGCAACTGATTAAAAACGGCACCTATAAAAAGATTTACACAATGATTGACTTCATTTGTTTTTCCTGTTAAATTTTGTTAAAGGGGCTGTTTTTTGCAACGGCTCCTTTAGCACTGTATGGATTTTTGACAGCGTATACAGCGTATATAGATAACCTTTATACAGCTGATAACAAGTTATTAAAAGGTGAGAATGATGGCAGATAAAAGAGATTATTACGAGGTGCTTGGCGTTTCTAAGGGAGCAAGCGAAGATGAAATTAAAAAGGCTTACCGTCAGAGCGCTAAAAAGTACCACCCTGACCTCCATCCGGGAGATAAGGAATGTGAAGAAAAATTCAAAGAAGTCAACGAGGCTTACGAGGTACTTTCAGATAAAGATAAAAAAGCACGCTATGACCAGTACGGTCACGCAGGCGTAGACCCTAACTGCGGTGCGGGCGGCGCAGGCGGTTACGGTGCATACGGTCAGGGCATTGATATAGATGATATTTTTTCAAGCTTTTTCGGCGGATTCGGAGGCAGACGCTCCAATAATCCTAATGCTCCGAGCCGAGGCAGCGATGTTGAGGCAAGTATTTATATTTCATTTGAAGAGGCTGCAAAGGGCTGTAAAAAGACCGTAAGCTACGATTGCGTTTCTTCTTGTGACGAATGTCACGGTACGGGTGCAAAACCCGGTACTCAGCCTAAGACCTGCTCTGTATGCGGAGGCTCGGGCAGAGTTACAATCAGCCAGCGTTCACCTTTCGGAGTTGTTCAGACACAGCGTGCCTGTGACGCTTGTCACGGTAAAGGCAAGATTATTGACAGTCCTTGCCCTAAGTGCGGCGGTTCGGGCAGAAAGCGCAGGACTAAAACTGTTGATATTACAGTTCCGGCAGGCATTAAAGACCAGCAGATTCTTAATGTCGGCGGCAGAGGCAACGCAGGTTACAACGGCGGCCCTTCGGGTGACCTTCATGTATATGTAAATGTTCAGCCGCATCCTGTATTTGAACGCAGAGGCGATGATGTATGGTGCAATCTTCCTCTTACATTTGCACAGGCTGCTCTCGGCGCAGAGGTGGTTGTTCCTACTCTTGACGGCAAGGTTTCGTATCAGGTTCACGAGGGTACACAGCCGGGCGATGTATTTAAGCTTAAGGGTAAAGGCATTCAGCGTCTTAACGGCAGAGGAAAAGGCGACCAGTATGTGCGTGTAACCATTGAAGTTCCGAAGAATCTTAACGCTAAGCAGAAAAATCTTATAAAAGAATTTGAGAATGTTACAAACGAAAAGAACTACGCACAGCGCAACAGCTTTTTTGAGAAAATAAAGAGAATGTTCAACGAATAATTCTGATAACAATATATAAAGGGGCTTAACAAATGGAGTCTTGGACAGAAATAAAAATTGCGGTAAACGCAAAGGATATAGACAGGGCAGGCGACATTGCGAATGTTGTAGTGCCTTACGGAATTTATATTGAGGACTACACTGCTCTTGAGCAGGAAGTGCAGGAGATTGCACACATTGACCTTATAGATGAGGATTTGCTCAAGAAAGACAGGAGCGTTGCCTATGTTCATATTTACCTTGAGCCTGATGTTTCTCCGAACGAGGCTGTAGCCTTTTTGTCCGAAAGGTATAATGCAGAGGGCATTGAGCATAAAATTGAATTGCTCGACTGTGCCGAAGAAGATTGGAGAAACAATTGGAAAAAGTATTTTAATCCGATTGCCGTTGGAGAAAAGCTCCTTATTCGCCCGAGTTGGAGAGATGATTACGATCCGCAGGGCAGAATAGTTTTGAATATTGACCCGGGTCTTGCGTTTGGCACAGGCAGTCACGAAACCACAAGACTTTGCCTTGAAATGTGCGAAAAGTATATGAAAAAAGGCGACAAAGTGCTTGATGTGGGTTGTGGCAGCGGTGTGCTCGGTATTGCGTCTTTGCTTATGGGTGCAGAAAGTGCCGTCGGAGTTGACATTGACGATGTTGCGGTAAGAACCGCAAAAGAAAATGCCGAAATTAACAATGTGGCTGACCGCTTTACTGCAATCTGCGGCAGCTTTACAGATAAAGTAACAGGTAAGTATGACATTGTACTTGCAAATATTGTAGCAGACGCAATTATGTTCCTTTCAAAAGGTGTAAAAGACTTTATGAAAGACGATGCGGTTTATATTATGAGCGGTATTATTGATACCCGTGCCGAAGAGGTAAAGGAATCAATCGGCAAGGATTTTGACATTATAGAAGAACACCTTGAAAAAGGTTGGGTGTGCCTTGCCGCAAAAGCAAAAAAATAAGGTAATAAATGTGCTGTATAGTGCGATATTTACTTAACATTTGTCATAAAACTGTCACAATAGCGTGATAAAATCTAAATAATTTTGATGCTCGGAGGCACGATTATGAAAAAACCAAATAAAAAGAATACAGTAAATCTGTTTTTCTCTGCATTCCTTATTCTTGCGTTTGTAGTATGCGCACACTTTTTCTCTAATTTTGCACTTGGACAGAATCAGGTGCTTTCAAATGTAATTCAGTTGTTTGTTTACACAGTGTTCGGTCTGCTTTTGTTCTATGCAACAAGAGTCGGCGACGGAAAGCCTGTAAAGCGTTTTTCACCGATTACATTAATAATTATGGTATTGCCTGCGCTTTACATAATGATTGCAAGCATAGCAAGCGGTATGCCGCTCCACAGCGCATTTGTTATAAATGACAGTTCAATCAGCATTGTAACAACACTTGCAGCCGTTGTATTCGGTTACGGTATTCCATACACATTCTTAAGCGGTTTTGAAATTGCCGAGGAAGAGAACGAAAGCGAGAAAAAATTCGTTGAGGGCGGTATAGAAGCTGACATTCAGGATGTTGAAAATGAAGAAGAATCAGAAGAAACTTCCGAAAATGCCGAAGAAACCGAAACAAGCGAAGAAAACACAGAAGAATAATTTGTTTTACTTATTAATTTGACAGCGACTTGACAAAATCGAGCCGCTGTTTTATTATTTAAGCGGTGCCTTATACGGTTATTTAAGAATTAAAGGTTCTTTATCAAAAGTTTGGGTAATTTATAGTTTAGCGGAATACATCAGCCAAGTAATTATAAAAGTTTGGTCAACCTTTAAAAAGGCTTGACCTAAATTTTTAAATTATTACACTAAACCGTGAGCCAAACAATAATTTATTATTGTTACCCCAACATTTAGAACCGAATTAAAGAGGGTGAATTTATGGACGAAAAGGATAAGTTTGACGGAACAGAAAAAATTGAAGAGGAAGAAGAAAAAGTATATATTGCCCGTCACGCAAAAAAAGACGAAGAGGACAGATTTGCGGATATTGAAAATTTTGATGTTGATAATACCGAAACTGTTGAAAATAAAGAAGTTGTAAAAAATTCAAACGATGTACCGAATAATGAGCCTGCCATAGACAGCGCAGAGAATTTTGATGTTCACAGCGATAATTACGGCGATGATTTTGACTGTCAATCGATAGCAAGCAAAAATCATATACCGTCGGATAATCCGAAAAAAAGCAACAGAGATTACGGTGACGGTTTTGACGCTCAAACGGGTGAGGACAGACACGAATTTAAGCGCAGACAACCGAATAATGATGACTATTATGAGAATAATGCAGATACGGACGATTATTCGGGAAAGCCGAAAAAGCAGAAAAAAGCGAAAAAACAAAAGCAGAAAAACAGTAAGGCGGCTATGGTATGCGTAGTGGTAGCCGTTGCGGTTATAGTAGTATGTGTGATTGCTTTTGTGCTTTCAAAATGTTCGTTTGACAATAAAAAATCGACGGTGACAACTGCACCTACCACGAAAGCGACTGTTGCCACAACTCAAGAGCCGACAACCGAACCGGAGTATGTGGAGGAAACCACAGAACAGCCTTACACAGAGGAGTACACCGAGCCGGAAACCACAGAACAGCCTTCCACAGAGGAGTACACCGAGCCGGAAACAGAGCCTTACACAGAAGAATATACCGAACCCGAAACTTACGAATCTACCCCGGATACAGAACCTGTAACGGAGTATGTTCCCGACGAAACAACACAAATTGTATAAAATGGAGATGTAAAAAATATGGGATGTAGTCATGATTGTTCATCTTGCAGCTCTGACTGCAAGTCAAAAAATTCGGAAAGTTTGCGTGAAAGCCTTAATCAATACAGCAGTGTAAAGAAAGTAATTGCCGTAGTATCGGGCAAGGGCGGAGTAGGCAAAAGCCTTGTTACTTCAACTCTTGCGGTAACTTTCAATCGTCTTGGTAAAAAAACGGCTGTTCTTGACGCAGATATTACAGGCCCGTCAATTCCAAAGGCTTTTGGCATTAACGAAAGAGCAAAGGGCAACGAATACGGAATTATTCCTGTTACAACCGAAACGGGAATTGATATTATGTCAGTAAACCTTTTGCTTGAAAATCCGACCGACCCTGTTGTGTGGAGAGCACCGGTTATTACAGGCACGGTAAAGCAGTTTTGGAGAGATGTTATCTGGGAAAACGAGGACTATATGTTTGTTGATATGCCTCCGGGAACAGGAGATGTTCCGCTTACCGTATTCCAGAGTTTGCCGATTGACGGAATCATTGTAGTTGCATCTCCGCAGGAGCTTGTTTCCATGATTGTCGAAAAGGCGGTAAAAATGGCAAATATGATGAATGTGCCGATTCTCGGTCTTGTTGAGAATATGAGTTATTTTGTATGTCCCGATTGCGGCAAAAAGCATAATATTTTCGGTGAAAGCCATATTGATGAAATTGCCGAGCGTTACAATACAAAGGTACTTGCAAAGCTTCCTATTGACAGCGACCTTGCCAAGTGTGTTGACGATGGCAGAGTAGAACTCTTTGAGGGCAACTACCTTGATGATGCCGCACAGGAAATCGAAAAAGCGCTTGCGTGAATAATAAGTTATGATTTTGCGCAAATTTAAGATAAAATCTTATAATCGCTTTACGAAATGTTTTTCTGAAACATAATTTTAAAGCTGAGGCTCTTCTGAACGGAGAGCCTTTTGTTATGCACTTTAGTTAAATAAATTGTAATTTTATGCTTTATTATATCCAAAAATATGTTTGCATTTATATGTATCAAAATGGTATAATTATGCTGTTCTATGGAATGTAATTGATATGAAATTTGGAGGAACAGAAAAATGCACAGATGTCCGGATTGCGGAGAAAGATTTGAGGGTAATATATGTACTTTTTGCGGCAGACCCGTACCGCAAGAAGAATTAGAACAGGAAAAAGCCGTTCAGGAAAAATCCGACGAACAGGCAAATATAAATAATTCTGAAGAAGTGTCGAAATCTACAGTTGAAAATACTGCTTTAAACAGTGCCGGTGTTCAGACTGTAAACGAATACGCACAAAACGGTTACAACACACAGCCTGTAAACAACTATGCTCAAAAAAATTACAATTCACAGCATAGTTACGGAAACCCTAATTACAGCAACAGCGCAATGCCGAGCGGTTATACTAATCAAAATCAGCCGTTTTCGGATGTTGTAAATGCCCGTGAAAAGAAAAAATCAAAAACAACTCTCATAGTTGTTCTTGTTATTGCAAGTGTATTGATTATCAGCCTTTGTGTTATCGGATATACCGTCATAACGAATGTAATCAAAAACAATAAATTTAATATGGGAACAGGTGAGCTTACGGGTGCGGATGACTCTGCTGCCGTTTCGTCCGTGAGTATTGATTTTGACGAAAACTCGTATTGCTTTTACACTGAAAACGATGACGGAACTGTTACAGTCACAGGCATTGACACCTGGGATTACTACCATAATTTTACGGATGAAGTTGTAGATGATACTTACAATTTTTATTTTAATATTCCGAGTGAAATTAACGGCAAAACCGTAACTGCTGTCGAAAAAATCAATCCGTCCAATCCTCTTTCCTCGGGTATTCTCCATATTCATATTACAATACCGGGTACAGTAAAGACAATACAGAGCGATACTTTTAAACTGTCGGAATATGTGCGTGAAATTACCCTTGAAGACGGTGTTGAAACTCTTGAGCCTGACGCTATTGTGGATTGCTATTCGCTTGATAGGGTTAATATTCCGGAATCGGTGACCGTTATAGGCGAGCATGCGGTAGGCTTTAATATTGCGGGAGATACATTTTCAGAGCCTGTCGGCAAAAGAGAATATACCCGTTCTCCGCTTACTCACATATACGCTAAAGAAGGCTCGGCTGCCGACAGATACGCTAAGGATAACGATTTATATATTGAATATAACTGATGCTTTGGTTAATCGTGAGCGTTTAAATTCTAAAGGCTTTTATCGAAGGTTGAGATAATTGCTTAGATGAAATTATGTAAAATAATAAACTTAAGGTTCTCTGCTGCGGAGAACCTTTTTGTTATGAAATTATAAAAATATACAATATATTGCTTTTTTATATGTAAATAAAAGCAATTGATTTTTGCATAAACAAAATGGTATAATTATGCAATAGTATGGCAAATATATTTTGCTTATTTAAGGAGAGGTATAGTAAATGAAATGTCCTAATTGCGGAAATGAAATCACAGGTAAGTTTTGCACAAGCTGTGGCACACCCGCTCCTGTCGAAGAGCCTGTAAAAGAGCAGGAAACTCAAACGCAGCCTGCACAGTCGGATAATTTTGCGGCAAACAATTATAATTCCGAACCTGCACAGCAGAATGTTGCTGACAACAATTCACAGCCAAACAGCTTCGGTGCGGATAATTACAACACACAGCCAAACAATTTCGGTTCGGACGCATATAATTCACCTTCGGGTTTTGGTGCCGACGCAAACAATGCACAGCCTGCACCACAGCCGTATCAGTATAATTCATCTGTTAATCAGCCAAACGGTATGCCTGTAAATAACGGTTACACAGGTCAGCAGTTTACAAATGTTCCTAACAACAATATGCTTAATCAGCCTAAAAAAGGTATGAGCGGCGGTAAGATTGCGGCTATTGTAATCAGCGTTATTCTCGGTATCATAATTATTCTTGCTGTTGTTGTCGGTGTTGTAGCCTGCAACGCTTTTAAGACTGTCGGTTCGGTTATTGGTGGCGTTAAGGAAGGCGTAAGCATATTTGTAGAAGATAATGAAAGCAAATACAACAGTGACAGCAGCGCTGAGAGCAGTGAAAGAAATTATGACAGTGCAAGCCATTTTTACTATCAGGAGATTAACGACGGCAGCGAAATTGAAATCACAGGCTATAATTATATGGACACATTTGACGAAACATTTACCGATAAGAATTTTGAAATCAGAGTTCCGAACGAAATTAACGGCAAGCCTGTAACAAGCGTTTATGAGATATATGTTTATAATTATTCGAATATCGACACCGATGATTTGAATATGAAGCTTATAATCCCCGGCTCTGTTAAGAATATTGAGAGCTATGCTTTGTGGGGCTTAGAGGGCGTAACCGAAATTGTTTTTGAAGATGGTGTTGAAAGCATTGGAGACTATGCTGTTTATAACTGCAAGTATCTTAAAAAGATTACAATTCCGGAGTCTGTAACATATATCGACGATGTCGGTGTCGGATATTTAGATTCAAATGAAGAAAATGTTATTTCAAAAGACCTTGTTATTGTTGCAAAGAAAGGCTCAACAGCCGAAAAATACGCTCAGGATAACGGCTTTAAGGTTGAGAATAACTGATTTGGCAAAGCTAAAAATTGATAACCTTTTATATAAAACTGCTCTCTGATTTGTCGGAGGGCAGTTTTTGCGGTATATGCAGAAAATTTTGGGGTAAAATAGTATCTGCTGCGGCACAAATTTAAAAAACTCAAGTAAAAATGCCGTAAAATCGGGATAAAAACGCTTGACAAAACGATATTTGTTGAGTTATAATACTAAATTGCAGAGCAATGTGTAATTGCACCTTGCTCGCCAATCGGCCCTGCTTGACAGGGCGGTTAATCAATTTCTTAATATTTTGGAAAGGAGGAAAAATATGCCTACATTTAACCAGTTGGTAAGAAAGGGCAGAGAGGTTTCCGAAAAGAAAGCTAAGGCTCCTGCACTCTTAAAGGGTTGGAACTCTAAGAAGCGTGTTGCTATCAACCAGAGCTCACCACAGAAGAGAGGTGTGTGCACAGCCGTAAAGACTGCTACACCTAAAAAGCCTAACTCAGCTCTCAGAAAGATTGCCAGAGTAAGACTTTCTAACGGTATCGAAGTTAGTTCTTACATTCCAGGTGTTGGTCACAACCTTCAGGAGCACAGCGTTGTTCTTATTCGTGGTGGCCGTGTTAAGGACTTGCCTGGTGTTCGTTACCACATTGTTCGTGGTACACTCGACGCACAGGGCGTTGCAGGAAGAATGCAGTCCCGTTCTAAGTATGGCGCAAAGCGTCCAAAGGCAGGTAAATAAGGAATTGACATAACTTCGGCTTAAATTGATTTTAAGTTCTGCTATGCGGCAGGATTTCTATATATATATTTATGGATTTCTTGTTGGCATACGGGAGTTTGTCGCTTTCGAGTACCTATGATATCTCAATTATTGTGAAGGAGGGAAGCAAAGTGCCAAGAAGAGGTTCTATTGCGAAGCGTGACGTATTACCGGATCCGCTTTATAATTCAAAACTTGTAACTCGTCTTATCAATAACATTATGTATGACGGTAAAAAGGGCGTTGCTCAGAAGATTGTTTACGGTGCATTTGAAATCATTGCTGATAAGACAGGTAATAACCCACTTGAGGTTTTCGAGCAGGCTATGGAAAATGTAATGCCAGTTCTCGAGGTAAAGGCTCGCCGTGTAGGTGGTGCCACATATCAGGTTCCTATGGAGGTTCGTCCTGAGAGAAGACAGACACTCGGTCTTCGTTGGATTTCAACTTACTCAAGAGCCAGAAATGAAAGAACAATGAAGGAAAGACTTGCAGGAGAAATTCTTGATGCTACTAACAGCACAGGCGGTGCCTTCAAAAAGCGTGAAGACACTCATAAGATGGCTGAAGCAAACAAGGCTTTCGCTCATTACAGATGGTAATTTTTATTACCGGAGTAATTTTTAGAGGAGGATTTTATGCCAAGACAGGTTTCACTTGAACAGACAAGAAACATCGGTATCATGGCTCACATCGATGCCGGTAAAACTACAACAACAGAGCGTATCCTGTATTACACTGGCGTAAACCATAAAATCGGCGAAACACACGATGGTGCTTCAACTATGGACTGGATGGTTCAGGAGAAAGAACGTGGTATCACAATCACTTCTGCTGCAACAACAGCATTTTGGTTCGGTAGCAAGCATCAGTACAAGAAACACAGAATCAACATCATCGACACACCTGGTCACGTTGACTTCACCGTTGAAGTTGAGCGTTCACTCCGTGTACTTGACGGTTCTGTAACAGTTCTTTGTGCTAAGGGCGGCGTTGAGCCTCAGTCTGAAACCGTATGGCGTCAGGCTGACAACTACGGCGTACCGAGAATGGTTTACGTTAATAAAATGGACATCATGGGTGCTAACTTCTACCATGTTGTACAGATGATGAAGGACAGACTTAAATGTAACGCTGTTCCGATTCAGCTCCCAATCGGTGCCGAAAGCGACTTCACAGGTATTATCGACCTCGTTACTATGAAGGCCGAGATTTACCACAATGAAGACGGTACAGATTACAGTGAGGAAGAAATTCCTGAGAACATGCAGGACCTTGCTAACGAGTATCACGAGAAACTCATCGAGTCAGTTGCTGAGCTTGACGAGGATCTTATGGAGAAATACTTCGGCGGCGAGGAAATTTCTATAGATGAAATTAAGAAAGTTATCAGAAAAGCTACAATCGACAATACAATGGTTCCTGTAACTTGCGGTTCTTCATATCGTAACAAGGGCGTTCAGATGCTCCTTGACGCTATTATCGATTATATGCCTGCTCCAACCGATGTTCCTGCTATCAAGGGTACAAACCCTGAAACAGGCGAAGAAGTTGAAAGACATTCTTCTGATACAGAGCCATTTGCGGCTCTCGCATTTAAGATTGCAACTGACCCATTCGTAGGTAAGCTCTGCTTCTTCAGAGTTTACTCAGGTATTGTTAAGGCCGGAGATACAGTTTACAACTCTGTAAAAGACAACAACGAGCGTATGGGCAGAATTCTTCAGATGCACGCTAACGACAGAAAAGATATCGACTGCTGCTATGCAGGTGATATTGCTGCTGCTGTTGGTCTTAAGAATACAACAACAGGTGACACACTCTGCGACGAAAAGAATCCTGTAGTTCTTGAGTCTATGGAGTTCCCGGAGCCTGTTATCAGAGTAGCTATCGAGCCTAAGACTAAAGCCGGTCAGGAAAAGATGGGTATTGCTCTTGCAAAGCTTGCAGAAGAAGACCCAACATTCCGTGCTTATACTGATGAAGAAACAGGTCAGACAATTATCGCAGGTATGGGTGAGCTTCACCTTGAGATTATCGTTGACCGTCTTCTCCGTGAGTTTAAGGTAGAGGCTAATATCGGTGCTCCGCAGGTTGCTTACAAAGAAACAATCCGTAAAGAGGCTTCTGTTGATGAGAAGTATGCTCGTCAGTCAGGTGGTAAGGGTCAGTACGGTCATGTTAAGATTAATGTATTTCCTAACAAGGACAAGGGTTACGAGTTCGTTAATAACATTGTCGGCGGTGCTATTCCTAAGGAATATATTCCTGCTGTTGACCAGGGTATCCAGGGCGCAATGCTCAGCGGTGTACTCGCAGGTTACAATGTAGTTGACGTTAAGGTTGAGCTTTATGATGGATCTTACCACGAGGTTGACTCATCAGAAATGGCATTTAAGATTGCCGGTTCTATGGCATTCAAAGAGGCTATGAGAAAAGCTGATCCTGTTCTCCTTGAGCCTATCATGAAGGTTACAGTTATCGTTCCTGACGAATACCTCGGTGATGTTATCGGCGACCTTAACTCTCGTCGTGGTATGATCCAGAGCATGGAGGCAGAGAACGGTGCACAGAGAGTAACAGCTCATGTTCCGCTTTCAGAAATGTTTGGTTATGCTACTGATATGCGTTCTAAGACACAGGGCCGTGGTCAGTATGTAATGGAGCCTGATACTTATGCAGAAGTTCCGAAGAACATTGCTGAAAAGATTATGAGCGAGAGAGCTAAGAAGGACTAATTAATCCTTTTTGCTGAATATATTAGGTTTTTTATAAAAACCTCTTGATTTTTTGCTGATTTGTTGGTACAATAGCATTAAATCTATTGTAATGTAAATTACAATGAATTACCATATTTAAGGAGGAAATTTCCAATGGCAAGAGAAAAATTCGAAAGAAATAAACCCCATGTAAACATTGGTACAATCGGCCACGTTGACCATGGTAAAACAACACTTACAGCTGCAATTACAAAGGTTCTCAACTTAGAAGGCGACGCTGACTTCGTTGATTACGCTAACATCGATAAGGCTCCTGAAGAGAGAGAGCGTGGTATCACAATTAACACAGCTCACGTTGAGTACGAGACAGAAAAGCGTCACTATGCACACGTTGACTGCCCAGGCCATGCTGACTATGTAAAGAACATGATCACAGGTGCTGCTCAGATGGACGGCGCTATCCTCGTTGTATCAGCTGCTGACGGTCCTATGCCACAGACAAGAGAGCACATCCTTCTTTCTCGTCAGGTAGGTGTACCTTACATCGTAGTATTCATGAACAAGACAGACCAGGTTGACGATCCTGAGCTTCTTGAGCTCGTAGAGATGGAGATCCGTGACCTCCTCAACGAGTATGGCTTCCCGGGCGATGACACACCAATCATCAAGGGTTCAGCTTACCTCGCACTTACAAGCGATTCTAAGGATCCTAATGCTCCTGAGTATGCTTGCATCCACGAGCTTATGGACGCTGTTGACGAGTTTATCCCAACTCCTGACCGTAAGGCTGACCAGCCATTCCTTATGCCTGTTGAGGACGTATTCACAATCACAGGTCGTGGTACAGTTGCTACAGGTAGAGTTGAAAGAGGTCAGATCAGAACTTCTGAGGAAGTTGAGATCGTTGGTCTTACAGACGAGAAGAGAAAAGTTGTTGTTACAGGTCTTGAGATGTTCAGAAAGACTCTTGACTATGCTGAGGCTGGTGACAACGTAGGTGTACTTCTCCGTGGTGTTCAGAGAAATGAAATCCAGAGAGGTCAGGTACTTGCTAAGCCAGGTACAATTCACCCACACACAAAGTTCCGTGGTCAGGTTTACGTTCTTACAAAGGACGAGGGTGGCCGTCATACACCATTCTTTAACAACTACCGTCCACAGTTCTACTTCAGAACAACTGACGTTACAGGTACAATCTCACTCCCAGAGGGTACAGAGATGTGTATGCCTGGCGATAACGTTGAGATGGATGTTGAGCTTATCACTCCAATCGCTATCGAAGTAGGTCTTCGTTTCGCTATCCGTGAGGGTGGTAGAACAGTAGGTTCAGGTGCAGTTATCGCTATTAACGAGTAATTCACTTTGAATTTATAACACTTTCTTAAATAATTGAGCCGATTCGCAAGAGTCGGCTCTTTTTGTGTTTATTGAAAAGTAAATTTGGGTTTTGACTATTTGTAAAATGTGGGAAAGTATGATTTCCTTTTCTTGTTGCTTTCGCTTTTCAAGGCTAACACCGTTGTGTTCAAGCCGCAAAACAGCAAACTGTTTTGCTATCATTAGATTGCATAAACGGAAAGTATTTGTGGGCTTTGCCCACACCAACAACCTTTTCAAATTATTTAATCACAATAGTTTGATAAGTTATTCATTAATCATAATTTTAATTATTTATTTAATTATCAAATTAAAATGCATTATTTTATGTAATAATAAAAATATATTGCTTTTATTATTTCAAGACAGTATAATTAAAAAGAATGGGGTTTTTACGGATAAAAACTCAAAAAAAGAGAAAGAGGAATTAAAATGGATAAAAACAATGGCGCAATCTATGATGCCCGCAAACTTGGCAAACCAAAGATGATAATCCTTGGTATTCAACATATGTTTGCAATGTTCGGCGCAACAATTCTTGTTCCGATTATCACAGGACTTGACATCTCGACTACCTTGCTTATGGCAGGACTCGGTACTCTGTTGTTTCACTGCATAACAAAGTTTAAAGTACCTGCTTTTCTCGGTTCTTCATTTGCTTTTCTTGGCGGTTATGCCGCTATCAAAGCGCTTGCACCCGATGACCCTAACAGTATGTTGCCGTATGCTTGCCTCGGTGTAGCGTGTGCAGGTTTGGTTTATTTCATTCTTGCCGCAATTATCAAAGCTGTCGGCATTGAAAAAGTTATGAGATTTTTCCCTCCTGTTGTTACAGGTCCAATCATTATTGCTATCGGTCTTGGACTTGCTCCGTCTGCCGTTTCAAACTGTACGACTAACTGGCTGCTTGCCTTTGTTGCTCTCGCCGTAATTGTTATATTTAACATATGGGGCAAGGGAATGGCAAAAATCATTCCGATTATTCTCGGATTGCTTATTTCTTACGGTGTAGGACTTGTCCTTTACTTTATTTCGCAGGCAAACCCTGACCTTATTCAGAATGTACCGTGGTTATTCTCAGGCGGTGCAGACGCAAACGGTGTTTATCAGCCTATTTTCGATTTCACAAGTGTAAACACAATTTGCGATAATATTGCTAAGGGCAATATTTTTGGCAGTGAAGGTCTTATCGGTATTCCGATTCATTGGGAGAAAACCGTATTCGGCGGTATCGACTATTCTAACACCGCTCTTATTGCATCATCAATTATTGCCATTGTTCCAATCGCTTTTGCCACAATGATGGAGCATATCGGTGACATTTGTGCTATCAGTTCAACAACAGGCAACAATTATATTCAGGATCCGGGTCTTCACAGAACTCTTACCGGTGACGGTTTAGCAACAACTGTTGCTTCACTTTTTGGCGGCCCTGCAAACACAACATATGGCGAAAATACAGGCGTACTTGCACTTACAAAGGTTTATGACCCACGAGTAATCAGAATTGCCGCTTTCTTTGCTGTAGGTGTATCATTCTTCCCGATTGTATCTGCAATTATCGGTTCAATTCCAAGCTGTATTATCGGCGGTATTTCATTCGTACTTTACGGTATGATTTCTGCAATCGGTGTAAGAAATGTTGTGGAAAATAAGGTTGACTTTACAAAAAGCCGTAACCTTATTGTTGCCGCTGTAATCCTTGTGTGTGCGCTCGGACTTTCAAGCAACACAGTAAGCTTTGCAATCGGCAGTGCAACAATTACACTTTCACCGCTTGCCGTTGCATCAATCGCAGGTATTGTCCTCAATGCGATTTTCCCGGGTAAGGATTATAAATTTAATACTGCAAATGCCTCCGATGCCGCTAACTTTGAAAAAGAAGTTGAGCCGAAAGAGGAGAAAAAGTAAATTTATTTAATAATATAAATATAACATGCATAAAAAAGCCTTGCAGATTTTTAACTGCAAGGCTTTTGGCTATGTAGGAATTGGTTTACTCTTTAGTTTGAATTTGCAATAAATTGTTGAATATAGGTTACATCAAGCACATCTATTATGCCGTTCTGATTATAGTCGGCAAGTAATTTTTGCTCATCAGAAAAATCTTTTGATTGAGAAATATACAGCTGTAATTCTGTTACATCATTAATGGATATTTTTCCGTCTAAATTAAGGTCACCTAATATATTTTCATATTCGCAAATAAAACCATTTGAAATTCCTGAGGTTGAAGAATTTGTTGTGTCGTTCCATTGTCCTAAATAGTTTTCTGTATTGAAAACTGATAGATATCTTTCAATGTCACCAACGTTGTTAGGCTCTCCAACTGCCCAATTAGTATATATCATTTTTTCATTTGTTACCCATTGCCATTCGTTTATGTTGTTAATATTTGTTGCACCAATATTATAGTATGTAAGTTTTCCAAAACTTATAAGTTCATTAATTGTGTTTTGTTCGGATTGAGATGTAATTACTGCTAAGTGTCCACCTTTATTTTCACAAACTTTTTTTGCCGTTTCCCATGATACTGGAGTATCAAATAGTTCATATTTATGTCCGGAATTATATAAAGTTTTTACAGGCACAAAATTTCTAACATAAGTTGAAATCGTAATCGGTTTACATAAATGATAATCATGTATAGCATTGTATGTTTGCAAAACAGCGGTAAAAGTACCTTCTCCTAAGTTTATACTAGTTTGATTATTTTGTACATTCCATAAATTTATTGGTGCATCTTCTCCCGTAGCACTGTTACCGTTATAGATTTTTATATTGCATTTTGAAGCACCTTTGGCAGTTATCCATGAAAATGTAACAACCCCGTTGTTTTCTGAATAGTTTAATGTGGTGTCAGCAATATCGTTAAAATCTCTAAAATTAATTGCAAAAATTTCTGCATCTGAATTATCTTTAGTGCCACAAACCAAATTGACACCTTGATAGAAATTCCAAGCATTCATTTCCATTACACAATTTGAACATTTTGGCTTGAATTGATAACCGTTTTTACATTTGTAAATATACCATCTTTGTGCGTCAGTGTCATTACTACTATATACGCCAATATTTGCGCCGTCTTGGGAACTTCCACCTGCTACATCAAGACATTTATCGTTTTTGGCTGAAACTATTTTATAACTTCCATCATATTGCCTATAAAATTTCCAATATTGATTATCGAAGTTTGTATCGCTACAAATGTCAACATTATCATTGCTTTCTACAGTAAGATGATTCCAAGAAGCAATATGAGTTATTGAAGCATAAAAATCTGTGCCAATATCAACATAATTGTTATCATTATTTCCATTATTGTATTTTAATTCATTAGGTGCAACATATACTGTTGGAGTTTTTGATGCTATTTGTGATATTGTTGAAGTACGACTCCATGAAATACCACAATGATTATCGTAATTACATTCACCAAAAGTTAATGTGTTTCCGTTACGATTTATAACCATTACCCAATGTCCCCAAGAAGATGATGTACTATAATGAATAACATCACCTGCTTTTACATTATTTATGTTTCCAATAGTCCAATTTGGAGGGTATGATCCAAAAACATCATATGCTATTTTCTTCGCAAATCCACAACATTGACTTGCATTGGCAAAGTGCATACAAGTATCTACATATGCATGATTTGAAGGACAAGGAGTATTGGTATAAGTATCAGGATTATTCGTTCCGTTTAATGCGTGATTCCAGTACTTTCCTTCTGGAAATTTAGCTTTTAATTCTTCTAATGACAATCTATTCACAGATACGCTGTTATCTTCTATTATAGCTGAATTAACATTAAGCGTTGTACATAGAGAAGTACCTAATATAATTGATACAACCAAAAATAAAGATAGTAATTTTCGTGATTTTTTCATTTTATTTCCTCCTCAAATAAAAAAGTGCACAACCGAAGCTGTGCACGAAAAACGCATAGCTCCGATTTGTTGCGACACAAAATTTTCAACACTTTTGAGATGCGAAAAAAGAGCCTGCATTTTTACCGTTATAAAAACGCACACCTCAAAGTGTGAAATATACAATTCTGTGTCGCAACTACATTTTATCATCTTTTATAATTAATGTAAATAATTACTTCATAAAGAATTGTAATTCTGTTGTTTTGCACAAGCATAAATAAACTTTTTTGATAAAATAAACAATATAATTTTTAATTCGCAAATTGCAATAGCAAGTTGAAACATTTTTTAGAATATC
>UMFP01010376.1_pt1 | contig 24639 bp, 16 predicted proteins | sample 1965031 | NCBI WGS metagenome assembly UMFP01 (sample SAMEA4836048, study PRJEB28245) | human gut metagenome | biome: gut microbiome; material: fecal sample | place: Denmark | collected 2008
CTTTTACGGATACCTTTCCCGATTGAACGATAAAAGGACGTTTAGCATCGGGCTTGACTTCAAAATAAGCTTCGCCTTCTAGATTCAGAACCCGTTCATCTGCATTAAAACGGCTTCCATAAGATAACTTTGAATCTGAATTTATCCACCCTTTTGAACCATCAGGCAATGTTATATTCGCTTTTTGTCCTTTCTCGACAGCGACAATCATGTCCATCGGTTCTCGCTGTTTATCCATTGCATAATGATAGGTGACAATACTTGTTGTTATGAGCAATAGGATAATTGCTGTGATACGTAGCGCATAATGGAAAAGTGAAGGGAGAGAAAGACTCATGAATGTCCTTTTCCCTGTTTCTTTAAAAAAGATTTGTTTACGGAGTTCGTCCAGTAAATGTTGTTTTACTGAAGGATCCATTTCCATCGGGGATTGCATCCATATATCATCAGCCCATGTGTCAAAAGCTTTTCGTTCTTTTAGCCATTCTATCAATAGCTTTATTTCCGATGGAGTTGCCTTATTCTCTAGGAACTTGTTAAATATATGTATGTAATCGTTTCTTTCCATTTTCCTCTGTCTTTATTCAGTATACAAATGACAGGGAAGTTTCCGTTATCGCATCCTGCGGATTTAGTATTCGTTAACTATTGAGGAGGCAACTTAAAGCTAAAAGTCCTAGGTCGTATTGGTCTTTTAACCTTTTGCGTAGAAAGGAGATGGCTTTGGTCAGTTGGGATTCCACGGTATTCTCTGATATCTGCAATTGGTCTGCTATCTCCCGGTTGGATAGGTGGGATTGTCTGCTTAGTTTATAAATTCTTTGCCTTCCTTCGGGCATTTGTTGTATTAAAGAATCAACGAATTCTTCTAGGAGATGATATTCTACGACCTCGTCCGTACCTCTGGCATAAGGAGTTCCGGGGTGGTCTATTTGTTGTTCTATATAGAGAATCTCCATCATTTTATGTTGGTAATGGTTAGTTAATAAGTTTTTTGCTATCGTACATAAATAGGCTCCAAAAGACAGTTTTGGGTCTAATTGTTCTCGATTTTTCCATACTTTAAGAAATACAGTTTGTACCATTTCCTCTGCCAAGTAGGAATCCCCATGAGAAATTTTCATGACAAAATTATATAATTTGCCACTCCAAACCGTGTAAAGATATTCAAAAGATGAACGATTACCCTTTCTAAGGTTCTCAATATGCTTGTTCCTCTCTCCCATGGATTAATCCATCAACAACTTTATGAATAGTCGCGATATTAGCTAATTTTCTTGAGGAGGGCAAATTTTATTTAAGAACTAGCTTGGAACTATATAAATTTCCTGTTTCGCTATTGGGGCTTTTTTATGAAATTTGGTGGGGATAGACTTTTCTATGTGAACCTTGTTGACGAAATGTCAAAGTGCTATTATTGCTCTCTGTGGGTGATGAATTATGGGGCAGGGGGCTTGGTCGCACGGGAAAAACGCAAGCATTTGATGGTTGTGTAAATCAGAATGATGTTTGAATGCAGGTGCTGTTGGTCTTTTTTTATGATTGATGTTTGAAGAGCTGTCTATCGGTTGAGTATTTAAGGCTTTCTCTGTCTGAAAGTCATTTTGAAAATGTCTTTGCTTGAGCTGCTTCCAGCGTGGGTTATGCCGGATTTAGTCTTGATTTCAGGTGATTTTCATTCGAATGTTAACAAAATTTAGTCCGATACTAGATGAAATTTCTTCCTTATGTTCTTCGGAGAACTTCCTTATGTTTTTTCTAAAACATTATTATGAATTTTTTCAAGGCTATTTATAGTCTACAAGTGTTAATAAATATGTGATTTGGAGCTTATATGTATCTTTTTTGTTACTAGAATGGGATTTTCTTATGAGATACGTGTTATCGTAAGTCGTATTATCTGATAAAAATGTTATCTGAAATTTATTCTAGATGACATTTTTCTTTTCGCTGTCCTTAGTAGGAAATCGAAGTTTTTTCTCTTCTATACCTTCCGATTCCTAAGTAATACACTCTTGCTCCTGTTAAAATGCAATCCTAAAATGATATTTGCTTGAGAATTGAAAGAAAAATAAAGAATTTTCTTTTAAATCCTTTGCGCATATCAATTATTGTTCTACATTTGCAGCGTCAAACAAACAAAGACAATAAGAAAAGATGATGAACAACGTATTGCATATTATTCTCGTGGTGGTCCTTCTAGTCATTAGTAGGTAAGGAGAAAGGTGTGTAAGAAGTTGTGAAGTCGTAGAGATATTTCTTAAGCCTTTCTCCATATAGGGAAAGGCTTTTTTTATTATAAATAATTCAAGGTAGAGGCGTGGATAAAGCGCTCTACGAACAAAAAATAGGAAAGAGATGAAGAATCCGTTAAGAAGCTCATTTAGCACCGAAGGTCGTAGGATGGCCGGAGCCCGTGCGCTATGGCGTGCCAACGGGATGAAAGAGGAACAGTTCGGCAAGCCTATTATCGCTATCGTAAATTCATTTACCCAGTTCGTGCCGGGGCATACGCATTTGCATGAGATCGGGCAACTGGTCAAGGCCGAGATCGAGAAACAAGGTTGTTTCGCCGCTGAATTTAATACGATCGCTATCGATGACGGTATCGCTATGGGGCACGATGGGATGCTTTACTCGCTTCCTTCACGCGACATTATCGCGGACAGCGTGGAATATATGGTAAATGCCCATAAGGCGGACGCTATGGTTTGCATCAGCAATTGCGATAAGATCACGCCGGGTATGCTTATGGCTTCCATGCGATTAAATATCCCGACGGTGTTCGTGTCCGGTGGCCCGATGGAGGCAGGTGAGCTGGATGGCCGCCATCTGGATTTGATCGACGCGATGATTGAGTCCGCCGATACATCGGTAAGCGATGAGCGTATCGAGCAGGTGGAACGCCATGCGTGTCCGGGTTGCGGTTGTTGTTCCGGTATGTTTACCGCTAACTCTATGAACTGCTTGAACGAGGCGATCGGTCTGGCGCTTCCGGGGAACGGGACGATCGTGGCTACCCATAAGAACCGTATCCAACTTTTCCGTGACGCGGCTAAGCAAATCGTTGAGAACGCTTACAAATACTATCGTGACGGGGATGATTCCGTGTTACCTCGCAACATCGCTACCCGTCAGGCTTTCTTGAACGCCATGTCGCTGGATATCGCCATGGGGGGGTCTACCAATACGGTGCTTCACTTATTGGCCGTGGCACAAGAAGCCGGCGCCGATTTTCATATGGAGGATATCGATATGTTATCCCGCAAGACACCTTGCCTGTGTAAGGTAGCCCCGAATACGCACACTTATCATGTACAAGACGTAAACCGTGCCGGTGGAATCCTCGGTATCATGAACGAGTTGATGAAAGCCGGGCTTGTGGATGGCAGCACGAGACGTGCGGACGGCCTGACCTTGGCCGAGGCTGTTGATAAATACGCCGTCACTTCCCCGAACGTAACGGAGGAGGCGATCCGTAAATACAAGAGCGCTCCCGCTCATCGGTTCAGTATCCAGATGGGTTCCCAAGAATCTTATTATAAGGAATTAGATACGGATCGTGCCGAAGGTTGTATCCGTGACGTGGAGCACGCTTATTCCAAGGATGGCGGCTTGGCTGTTTTGAGAGGGAATATCGCCTTGGACGGATGTGTCGTAAAAACCGCCGGCGTGGATGAGAGTATTTGGAAATTCTCCGGCCCGGCGAAAGTCTTCGATTCACAGGATGCCGCTTGCGAGGGCATTTTAGGAGGTAAGGTCGTTTCAGGCGATGTGGTCGTCATCACGTATGAGGGTCCGAAAGGAGGGCCGGGAATGCAAGAGATGTTATATCCTACCTCTTATATAAAGAGCCGTCACTTAGGTAAGGAGTGCGCCTTGATCACGGATGGTCGTTTCAGTGGCGGTACGTCCGGTCTTTCTATCGGGCATATTTCTCCTGAGGCTGCTTCCGGTGGCGCTATCGGATTGGTGAGAGACGGGGATATCATCGAGATCAATATCCCGGAACGTTCCATCAACGTGCGGCTGAGCGACGAGGAGTTGGCCGAGCGCCGTAAAGCGGAAGAGGCGCGTGGAAAGAAAGCCTTTACGCCGCCGATGCGTCAGCGTGAGGTATCGAAAGCGTTGAGAGCGTACGGGAAGATGGTTAGCTCCGCCGATAAGGGAGGTGTAAGGATTGTTGAAGATTAAAGCCAATAATATACATTAAACACGTTATTTCTTATGGAGAAACAAAAGATAACCGGTTCGGAAGCTTTGCTGAAAGCGTTGATTGCTGAAGGAGTAGATACTATCTTCGGTTATCCCGGCGGACAGGCGATACCTATTTACGACAGTTTATATGATTATAGGGACCAGTTGAGGCATGTATTGGTGCGCCACGAGCAAGGCGCTACCCATGCGGCTCAAGGCTATGCTCGTGTATCCGGCAAGGTAGGAGTGACGTTGGTTACTTCCGGCCCGGGCGCTACGAATACCATCACGGGTATCGCTGATGCGCTGATGGATAGTACGCCAATGGTCGTAATCGCCGGTCAAGTACCCTCGCCGTTGTTGGGAACCGATGCTTTTCAGGAAGTCGACGTGATTGGCATCACGCAACCGATCACGAAATGGGCTTATCAAATCCGCAAGCCGGAGGAGATCGCATGGGCTGTTTCTCGTGCTTTTTATATCGCTTCTACAGGCCGTCCGGGTCCAGTTGTGCTGGATTTAGCGAAGGACGCGCAAGTAGGGCTGGTGGACTATGAATATAAGAAGGTAGATTACGTACGTAGTTATCAGCCGGAGCCGGATATCAAAAAGGATCGTATCAAGGCCGCCGCCGATTTAATCAATGAGGCGAAGAAACCCTTCTGTCTGGTCGGGCAGGGAGTATTGTTAGGCGGTGCGGAAGAGGAATTGAGAGCGTTTCTCCAAAAGAATGATATACCTGCCGGATCTACGGTATTGGGCTTATCTGCGTTGCCAACCGATTTCCCATTGAACAAGGGAATGCTCGGTATGCATGGAAACGTAGGGCCGAACCGGAAAACGAATGAGTGTGATGTATTGATCGCTATCGGTATGCGTTTCGACGACCGTGTGACTGGCGATTTAAAGACATACGCTAAGCAAGCCAAGATTATCCATCTGGATATCGACAACTCGGAAATCGGTAAGAACGTCCCCGTAGATGTAAAGGTGCTGGGTAATGCCAAGCACACGATACCGATGATCACGGCGTTGTTGGAAGAACGTAAACGTCCGGAATGGAATGCCGAGTTCGATCGGGACGAGAAAGAGGAATACGATAAGGTAATCGAGAAGGAATTGTATCCGACCGAGGGCCAACTGAAAATGGGCGAGGTAGTCCGTAAGGTTTCCGAGGCGACCGGTAACGACGCTGTATTGGTGACCGACGTTGGGCAGAACCAGATGATGGGTGTCCGCTATTTCAAATATAAACAAACCCGTAGCGTGGTGACTTCCGGTGGTTTAGGTACGATGGGATTTGGTCTGCCGGCCGCTATGGGCGCTAAGTTCGGGGCTCCAGACCGTACGGTCTGCTTCTTTACCGGTGATGGGGGTATGCAGATGACGATTCAGGAATTGGGTACCATCATGCAGGAGAAACTGAACGTGAAGATTATTATTCTTAATAATAACTTCTTAGGTATGGTACGTCAGTGGCAAGAATTGTTCTTCCACGAGCGTTATTCAAACACCATCATGGAGAATCCGGATTTCGTGGCGATCGCTAAAGCCTATGGTATCGCCAGCCGTGCCGTTGAAAAGCGGGAGGAATTGGACGACGCTATCGCCGAGATGCTAAACCACGACGGCGCTTACGTGTTGGTCGCTAACGTGGAGACTTGCGGAATGGTGTATCCGATGGTTCCTGCCGGGGGAAGCGTGACAAACATGATTATGGGAGACGAGAAATAAGGAGGAGATGAAGCTATGACAACAAAGAAATTATATACCGTTATTATCTTTTCAGAGAATATCGTAGGTCTTTTGAACCAGATAACGATTATCTTTACACGCCGACAGCTGAACATCGAGACTCTGTCCGTCTCTCCGTCCGCTATCAAGGGCATCCATAAGTTTACGATCACGACATTCGCCGATGAGGATATGATCGATAAGGTGGTGAAACAGATCGATAAACGTGTGGATATCTTGAAGGCTTATTATAATACGGATGAGGATCTGGTTTATCAAGAGATCGCTCTTTATAAGCTAAGTACCGAGCTTTTCATCAAGATGGGAACCGTGGAGGGATTGATCCGTAAATACAACGCCCGTATCTTGGAGATGAACGAGACCTGCGTGGTATTGGAGAAGAGTGGCCACTATGACGAGACACAGGCCTTGTTCAATGAGTTGAGCGAGACGATCGGTGTCCTGCAATTCATCCGCTCCGGACGTGTGGCTATCACGAAGAGCAAGGTGGAGCGCTTGAGCGATATGTTGGCCGATATGGAGCGAAAGTTACAGGAAAAGCAACAATAATAAGATATGGAGAAAGTAGGATTATTTCATTTCGTGGCGGAGCCATATTTGATGGATTTTAGGGGACGTGTAACGCTCCCTATGATTGGTAACTATTTGATTCACGCCGCTTCCAGCCATGCCGGAGAGCGTGGGTTCGGTTTCAATGATATGTCGGAGCGTCATACGGCTTGGGTGTTGTCCCGTCTGGCTATCGAGATGAAGGAATATCCTACCGCCTTCGATAAGATTAATTTATACACTTGGATCGATGAGGTCGGACGCCTCTTCACCAGTCGTTGTTTTGAGCTGGCGGATGAGAATGGGAAAACCTTTGGATTCGCCCGTTCTATCTGGGCGGCTATCGATGTGGAGACCCGCCGTCCTACCTTATTGGATATAGAGGCATTGGGCAAATATATCGACGAGCGTCCGTGCCCGATCGAGAAGCCGGGCAAGATCATGCCGGCGGAGAATAAGGCGGAGGGAATCCCGTATTCGATCAAATACAGCGACTTGGATATCAACGGTCACTTCAATAGCGTGAAGTATATCGAGCACCTGCTGGATTTGTTCGATATCGACCAGTTCAAGACCCGTGAGATCGGCCGTCTGGAGATCGCCTACCAATCCGAGGGCAAACAAGGTATGCCGCTTACGCTTCATAAGGCGGAGTCCGCTCCCGATAAGCAAGACATGGCTATTTGCCATGAGGGAAAGGCGATCTGTCGTGCGGCGGTTACTTGGAGATAATAAAAGAGATACATAAATAGGTTTTTAAACATTAATAGTTAAAAAGAAAATGGCACAAATGAATTTTGGCGGTGTTGTAGAGAATGTAATGACCCGCGAGGAATTTCCGTTGGAAAAGGCAAGAGAGATATTAAAAGATGAGACAATCGCTGTTATCGGCTATGGCGTACAGGGACCGGGACAGTCATTGAACCTTCGTGACAATGGTTTCAACGTAATCGTTGGCCAGCGCCAAGGTAAGACTTACGAGAAAGCGGTTGAGGACGGATGGGTTCCGGGTGAGACTCTGTTCGGTATCGAAGAGGCTTGCGACAAGGCCACGATCATCATGTGCTTGTTGTCCGACGCTGCCGTAATGTCTGTATGGCCTACGATGAAGCCTTATTTGACAGCTGGCAAGGCCCTGTATTTCTCTCATGGTTTCGCGATCACTTGGAACGATCGTACGGGCGTTGTTCCTCCCGCGGATATTGACGTGATCATGGTCGCTCCGAAGGGGTCTGGTACGTCTTTGCGTTCCATGTTCCTTGAGGGTCGTGGCTTGAACTCTTCTTTCGCTATCTATCAAGACGCTACTGGCAAGGCGATGGATCGTACGTTGGCGTTGGGTATCGGTATCGGTTCCGGCTACTTGTTCGAGACGACTTTCATCCGTGAGGCTACTTCCGATTTGACTGGTGAGCGTGGTTCCTTGATGGGCGCTATCCAAGGTTTGTTGTTGGCCCAGTATGAGGTATTGCGCGAGAATGGACATACTCCTTCCGAGGCTTTCAACGAGACGGTCGAGGAGTTGACTCAATCCTTGATGCCTTTATTCGCCAAGAATGGTATGGACTGGATGTACGCTAACTGCTCTACTACCGCCCAGCGTGGCGCTTTGGACTGGATGGGTCCGTTCCACGACGCAATCAAGCCGGTTGTCGAGAAATTGTACGCAAACGTAAAATGCGGTAACGAGGCTCAGATCTCTATCGACTCAAACTCTAAGCCGGATTATCGTGAGAAATTGGAGGCTGAATTGAAGGCATTGCGCGAGAGCGAGATGTGGCAGACAGCTGTTACTGTACGCAAGCTTCGTCCGGAGAACAACTAATCCAATCTTAATCCTTATATATCAGCAAAAAGAGGCGGGTCACTTACGGGTGGCTCGCCTTTTTCTGTTTCTCTGCATCATTCGATGTGGATATTCCTAGCCTGTTTGATCTTTCGCATGCTGGATGCGGAATGGACGATGTCTAGCACTTCGATACGCTCCTCGGTGATGCGGTAGATGATAAGGTGTGAATCCAGGATGATGTTCCGGTACATGCGGCTTTTCGTAGCTAGGTGTCGGCATTCGGGATAATAAGGATAGTCGTTTTCCAGTTTCTCGACTGTATTCAATATGTGCTCAAGATATTTCCGGGCTTGGAATATGCCGAATCGTTCTATACCTTCCACGAAAATCCTCTCAAGGCTTTCCTCGTAAATGGGAGAACCGATTACTTTTTTCCTTGATAGTTGTCCATCCATGATCTTATTCTTTGATGTACTTCTTCAATAGGATAGAACGGCCCCTTCTCGATCTCATGGATATGTTCCCATATCTCCTCTTGTGTGAATTGTACCGGCTTGGTGGGATCCCACTTGGACTTTGCGGGTTCGGTCTTGGCCTTACGTGTTCTTGCGGTCTTGGCCGTGGTTTCCTTGGCGGGGATGTTGCTTAATTTTGTCATAGTCGTAACTGTTATTTATTAGTACAGTGGCAAATGTATGGAATAATTTCCATGTAATAAGATATTTGATAAGGAAAAAAGTAGGTCTATAGGATTAACTCATTACCCAGTTGTAGAGACGGGGCGTGCCCCGTCTCCATCCCCTCAAAATGGTATTCGAATTTATTTATGTCACATAACCGCTATTTTTAATCGCTTATCCGCTATATACGCACAATAAGCATGAATTTGGGAGGGTGGGGTGTGTAGGTCTTTATTACATATTTTTTTATTTCTTATATTTACTACGTCTTATACATTAAAAGAGTATATGAAAATCATATGATGATGTGTGATAGATATATGATGTTAACCTTTTTTATCAGTATGCGCTTGGTGAATCGGAATAATTGTCTAGCAAGCAAGCAAGCAAGCAAGCAAGCAAGCAAGCAAGCAAGCAAGCTAACCCAGATCTATTATATGTATACGCCGGGCCAGTATGCGGAGGATTTCCTCCGCATACCGGCCCGGCGTGTTTGCGCTCGGCGCATGGGAAAAAGGCCATCCTACGAATACGACACGCTAAGTCGGGAATGGTGAGAGATACCGATACGTATTATGAATACAAAACACCTATTTATAAATTTATTGCTTATGAAAACAATTTTACGAGGAATTAGTATGAGGTTGTCGCTCATTGCGATGGTCTTATGTTTATGCGCCGCATGGCCGGGGCATGGACTGGCTTGGGGTATGGCCGGGTCGGCGAGCCTGGCGGGGATGACACCCGGGGCTCCGCAGAGCCAGGCGGAAGGGGAGGTACGGTTTACCAGTACTCTGGATCCTGTAGCTTATTGCTTTATCTACGAGTGGAATCCGGTGGCTACTTGGAGCTTAAATTTCAATATCGAGAACTTCACGAAAGGCATGGCTATACGTGTACAGCTGGTGAACACCGCTAATCCGGACGGGGTAGAGTTCCGCTTTGAGGATTCTGAGCCGGCGCAAACGTTAGACAATGGCGGCTTTTGGATACCGGACGAGAAGTTGACGGACTATGGATATAGCGTTGGGCTTCGTCTGCAAATGAATAGCTCGAAGGGGTGCGAGGCTGGCTATACCGTGAAAGTGTACAGCTCGCAAGACATAAGCACGGCTGCTTTGGCCTCTACCGGGCAGACGATACGGTTTATGCTGAGTGATAAGGCTCCTGCTATGGGGGAGTTGTCGCGTACATCCGGCGATCTGAACGAGGATATCCCTTTTGCGATCAACGTGACGAAGGCTGGTTTCCTGCAGGGGCAACACGCTAAGATGAAGATTTATCTGAATGGCCCTTCTGAAGGCTTGACCCTTTCCGGGCAGAACCTAAGTAAAGAGACTGGTCTATATAATGAGCCTATATACGTATTAGATATTCCTTCGTTCTCCGCTACGCAATTCACGTTGATGGCTCATGCCACGGAGGAATGGAGCGGAACGGTTCAAGTGGATATTTGTGATGCGGACGGCAATGAGGTTGCATATGGCGGCCGAGCATCGTTCGCTTTCCCGGCCAATAACTCGCAGGACGATATCGCCGCCTTGAAAGCGATCGCCGAGGCCAACCCGCTGAACTCGGACTTGCAGAACTTCATCTCCAGCAAGGATTACTTGAAAGACCGGACGCAGAGCGATGGCTACAACGTGGGCGTGACGTGGAACGCCGAGTCCCCGAGCCGGGTGAAAAGCTTCTTTATAAAGGATTATAGAACACATACGGTATCTGACATGAAGGATATAGGCTCGTTGAGTGGATTGGAAGACTTACGGTTGACTGGCACTCGGTTGAAATCTCTTGATCTGTCTGCTTTGACAAAGCTAAGGCAACTGAATATGGATGATAACGATTCGCTTACATGGTTCACGGTGAAGCTCCCGAGTCCATTACCTGAGTATTTCAATCTTTATGGTTCTACTAGGGTCATAGCCGGTACGCCAGTAGACGATTATAACGCTTATGCCGCGAAGGGCGAGGAGATCGATCTATCCGCTTACGCTACGGTGGGTGGCGTGAAATCGATCTACACTTGGTTCCTTAACGATCGAACTACTGGTAAACGGACGGAAGCGACCATGCCGATGGTCTCTGGCAAGGAGGGGGCTTTCGTGTTTAGCGGAAAGCCGGGCGAATATTATATATGTGAGATTACGAACTCGAATTACGACAATTGGCGTATGTATACGCCCCAGATCAAGGTAGCCCGTAACTCGGACAGCTACTCCCCCGCGGACATCGCCGGATTGAAGAAGCTGGCTACCGATAACCCGAATATCACCCAATTGCAGGAGTTCGTGGAAAGCAAGGGCTGGGAGCGCGAGAATTGGAACTCATATCAAGACGTGATCCGTACGGACTGGAACACCGACGAGGTCGGTCGCTTAACGCATCTGGCGATTGAGTTAGATTGGAACTCTAAGGATACGATCTCTCAATTAGACTTGAGCGCCTTCACTGAGTTGAAGTATTTCGAGTGCGAGGAATTTATGAATATAGAGAAGCTGGACGTATCGAAAAATACGAAACTGGAGCACTTGCATATATATAGCAGGAACTTAGCTTCACTTGACCTGTCCAAATGCCCGGAACTGCAATATTTTAGATTTGGAACATTATACATAGGCGAGGGAAGTTACCAGAACACGAAGCTAGCGACACTGAATCTTACCGGTTGTTCGAAGCTGACGGAGCTTTACCTTGAGCATTCGCCCTTGGCTTCGCTGGATATCTCATCCTTCAAGCAATTGAGCCGTCTGGAGATCGAGTACTGCCCGAACTTGAAGTTGCAAGGTTTCGATAAGGCTACGAGCTTGACCTATTTGGCCTTGCCGCATACAGAACAGTTCGCGGATCTGGTAAAGAACCTGCCGGCGTTTATCCGTCATCTATATCTGCAAAATACGGAGTATGAGCTTCCTTCCGCGCAAGTGGGAAAGAATCTGGAGTCGTTGGGATTGCCGGGATACGTGGAGAGTCTCGATCTGGCTCAGTACCCGAACTTGAGTAACTTGAATGCGGATGGATCTCTTTTGAGATATTCTACGGTGAAGAACTACCGGCAGATAAATTATAATGGTTTGGGGCACATAACGCTTACTTCCCCCTCTCATCCGGGAGATCCATACTGGTTCGAGAACGGCGATACGATCGATCTCTCCTCGGAGGCCGTGATCGATGGCATAGAGACCGTATTCCTATGGGTAAACGCCAAATATAGGACAGAGGAGAAAGAGGCATTGAAGCCGGTGCCAAACCGTCCGGGCGTATTCGTGCTGGACAGCAAGGAGGAAAAGTATGGAGACTATTATTGTAAGCTGATGAACCCGAAGTTCTGTAAGATCTCGGAGATTAATGTACGTGACGGCTGGCAGATCGAGACTTCATACTTCCACGTGGAGACCACCGTCCCCCAAGTATTCGCCGAGAGCGACGTGGCTACCTTGGCACGTATCGTAGACGCTTCCAACAACAAGGCATTGAGCGAGTGGTGGAGCAGCGACGCATGGAAGACAAACGAGGGCTCACTGTATGCGCAAGCCGTTTGGAACGACGAGAACCCGCGCCGCTTGATACATTTATATATGTATGAGATGGGCGAAAGCTTTACGAAGAAGGTAGATCTCGCTGCCTTGGATAAGCTGGAGATCTTGTCGTTGACAGGCAATAGGGTGGAGGAACTGACCTTGCCGAAGAACAATACGGTATTGCGTTCTTTGATGCTGGGTGGAAACTATTCTTTGAAATCTTTGATCGTATCCGAGTATCCATCGCTGGAGTATCTGGATGTGTCTAGTACGGACTTGACGGCTCTCGACTTGTCTAAGAACAAAAACTTGAAGGAGTTGTTCTTGAATTGGACGATGCTTGACGGGGTAGAGAACAGCGCTTCGGCTTCGGGCCTTGCCGCTCAATTAACCGCATATGGCTTGCCTATACCCACTACCCGGATCGATTTGGCGGACTTCCCGGCCTTGATGTCTTTCAATGCCGATGGTTCGTGCTTGGAGTTCGCTAACGTGGAGAACCCGCGGCAATTGGAGGCTGCCTTCGGTGTTGTTAGGTTGCCGGTAGGTGAGGTTCGTCCGGGAGGTTTCGTGGCTTATGGGGAGACAATCGATCTTTCCTCACAAAAGATGGTAGGTACATCCGCCTCTCGCTTTACTTGGGTATTCGACGGCGATACGATCGACCATACGGACAGCCGCTATACGATTACCGAAGACTTGACCCCGAATTATCAAATTGCCGGTCTTGTAACCAATCCATTATTCCCCGGCTGGACGGTTCAGTACGATGCGTGGGTTTACACCTGCGATGGCGATGCGAACTTCGACATGCTGGTAAACGTACAAGACGTGACCGCTACCGTAAGCTACATCTTGCGGGACAAGGATAACATGATCCCCAACTTCGGTTTTGCCGAGGCGGATGTGAACTATAATAATAATGTAGAGATCGCTGATGTAATCGGTATCGTCAACCTCATCCACGGCAAGCCGGTTACCAAGGCCAGTGCATTGCGTTCTGAGGCCGAGGTTCCCGTACAAATGGAGCTCGACGCTGATAACTTCTTGACGATGAATAGCCAAGTACCGGTAGCCGGTATCTATCTGGAGTTGGTGGGAGCCATCGACGAGATCCCGTTGCTGGGCGATGCCGCCAAGTTCCTCCAGGCTTCCAGCTTGAACGGAGATACCTTGCGTGTGATAGCTTATAGCTTGGATGGCCGCACGATTCCTTCGGGCAAGAGCCGTATCCTGCGTATGCCGGCGGGCGTTACCTTGGTAGGAGCCTCCTTCTCCGATGCGAAGGCCAACAGCTTGAGGTCTGGTGGCGATGCGATCGTGACTTCCAACGCCCCGATCGAGGCGATCAGCCAATTGGCAGCCGTGTCCAATTATCCGAACCCGTTCCGTGGCAGCACGACCTTCCGTTATCAGTTGACGGAGGCGGCCAAATCCGTGACGATCCACGTATTCTCTGCGAATGGCGCTTTGGCCGTGGTATTGAACGGTCTGCCCGGCGAAGTGGGCGATAACCAATATTCGGCGGCTCTTACCTTACCGGCGGGCGTTTACTATTACCGCTTGACGGCAAAGACAGGCCATGGTGTGAAGGCAAGTAATACTAACATCTTTATCTGTAAGTAAATTATGAAAGTGAATCATATAAAACAATTATTCGTAGCCCTCTCCCTGCTGTTATCGGCGGGAACGGCTACTGCCGCCCAGTGGAAATTGGCGAAGACGAACCTGAACGCCGCTGGCAGTAAGGATACGCTCACGCTGGAGGTATCCGGCAATTCCTTTAGTTTTTCCTCCTTCCAGGTGGATTTCACCTTGTCCGAGGGTATCTTGCTAGATGGAACCCCGATCCTCGGCGAGTTGGCAAATGATCATGCTCTTACGTGGAGTAAGCAAAGTGACGGCAGCTTCCGTTGCGTGGTATACAGTGCAGGAAACAAGGATATGAAAGCCCCGGAAGGCCCTGTGCTCCGTATCCCGGTAGTGCTGGCGGCCTCTTTTGAGGGAGGAAAGTTCACGGCGAAAAACGGACTCTTGTCTAACAAGGCCTCCAATGGGCAGTCGGTGAAGGACTTGAGTGGAGCGACCCTTACAGCGTATAAGGAAAGAGCCCATCTGGTGGTGAACGTATCGGGCCAAGAGCAAGTGGTCAACCCGGCTATAGCCGCAGGATTGAGCTATACGACCATCCCGGAGGATAAGACGCTTACGGTCGCTTATTTTAAGGATGATTCTTGTAAAATAGCGGCTACCGACAATGACCGCAAGGAAGAGGGTATCCTGTATGTCAAGCTATCCTATGCGGGTGACACTGACTACGCTGAGTTCGAGGAGGTCTATGTCATGAGTCTGACGAGCAAGATCGCTATTGACGCAAGTAAAATCACGAAGCCGCAAACGACAGGTATCAAGGAGGGGCAATTGCTTTCAACTTCTTTACTGTCCGGTGGTAGCGTAAAGGATGAAGATGGATATACGATTGCCGGTACCTTCGTTTGGACGAACGGGAATGCGGTGATGCCGGCCGGGAAGCAAAGCTGTTCCGTCACTTTCTATCCGGATAACTCCTCTTATTACAATACAGCGGAGGTGTCTGTGGAGGTTGAGGTAACCCCTACGTATCTAGTCACCGCTACAGGGACAACAGGAGGTACCGTAAACGTATTGGGCAAGACCGAGGATGACGTGTACGTGAAGGGTCAAGAGATCTCCTTGGTAGCCCTGTCTCTGCCCAATTATAAGTTCGAGAGTTGGTCGGTAACGGGCGCGAGCGAGACCTTGCCGGCGAATGATTCCATCTTTGTTAAGGCGGATAATAATAAGACCTATACGGCGAACTTCTCCCCGATCATGCGTGCGGTAACGATCAATCATGTAGGCAACGGCAGTCTCTCGGTTACGGCCGAAGGTGCGAAGGTTGCGTCTGGAGCTTTCTTGCGACAAGGTACGATCTTGCAAATCGTGGCTACACCGGACGTGAACTCCCAGTTGGAATCATTGACTATAAACAAGAAGCCTCTAGAGGGTAACAAGGTGACGCTTACAGCGGATTTGGAGGTCAATGCCGCATTCAAGCCAAAAGAGGGGGCACTTGTCTCCATCGATAAAGATGTGGCGAACGGCTCTATCTTATTATATAAGGAAGACGGCAGTTTGATCGCTTACGGTTCTTCCGTTCCTGTTGGTACGAAGCTACGTGCGGTTGCGCTTCCGGATGCCGGGTATAGCTTGGATGGCAGTGTCACCTTATCGGGCGTGACCGGCCCTACGAACGACCTGTGGACCGTGACAGGCGATGTTACGGCAAAAGCTGCTTTCGGTGCGAAGAAATACATGGTGAAGGCCTCTGCCGTAAGCAGCAACCCGACTCAGACCGCTTCCGGTACGATCACGTTGGAGCCATCCGGAGAACAACCTTATGGTACGGAGGTTCGTATAGCGAGTGCCGAGGGACAGAACGGAGCGAGACTGCTTACCATCTTGGCGAACGGTAAGGAAATATCTCAAAATGATGTCTTGACCGTAACCGGCGACCTGACGGTGACAGCTGTATTCGATCCTCGGGTAAATATCGAGAAGACATACATCCTTTGGCCGTATCAAGAATACTACTACAGTGGCGTATCCCGCAACTTCGTGCCTTTCGCTTCGCAGACTTACGCTGGTTTCTCTTTTGAGGTCTTATATAAGAACACTAAGGGTGAGAAGACTGCTAAGGCAATCGATGCGGACAATTATACGGTCTTGTTGCATCGCGAAGAGGATGGTTTGTATAATGAGTTCAAAGGGGAGTATAAGGATGGCTTAGTGATCCATAAGTCCAAGGTCTCGGTAACGGAAGCGCCTACGAACGGAGGTAATCCGAAGACTCGCCCGGCAGAGGTGGACATCACAAGCACAACTACCAATGGCGTGACAAAATACGTGATTGAGCCTAACAGCGATGCGGCTAAAAAGAATTACGAAGGCACGGTTTACTATCATTCTACGAAAGATCCGGTAAACTTATCCTTTGGTGAGTCTATCCTACGTGCGGGAGGGGAACCGGTATCACCGATGGGCTACGTACGTGTCACTAATGGCGGTATGCCATACGACGCAACGGATGGTAAGGGTTCTATCCCCGCCGGTATAACGGTGACGCTGGAAGCTGTGCCTGCGGAAGGCGCTAAGTTCTCTCATTGGTCTGATATTGAGTCTAACCCTGTTGACGCAAAGAAGAACCCTCGGGAATATGTGGTAGCGGAAGGCTCTACGGGGGTTACTCCTGAATTTGTCGGCAAGGATAAACTAGAGTTCAAGTTAGCTCAAACCTCCTCCGTATATAACGGTGCGGCTCAACTCGTATCCGTGACAGGTACGGGCAACGAGGCTTGCCAGATCACGTTCTTCTTTGACGAGGCCTGTACGCAACCGGCTGTCTTGAAGAATGTCGATAAGTATTATGTACGTGTTTATCGTTCAGCTGATGCGAAGTATAAAGAATATACTGAAGTATTCCCCTATGCGATAGAACAAGCCGAACCTGCGATTACGAAGTGGCCGGATGCTTCCGATATCTTGCTCGGTCATACACTGGCCGAATCAATTCTACAAGGTGGAAATCCCGGTATCGTAGCCGGAACATTCGCTTGGAGCAAGCCGGAAACAGCGCCTACGGCCACCGGTCAGCAAGAGGTTACCTTTACGCCGACCGATCCGAATTACAAGCCGGTTAGTAGCAAGATAGAGGTGAAGGTTGTTTCCGCTACTTTCTTGGATCCGGTTACTCCTCCTGTAGACCCCGTAGATCCGGAGAATCCAGACAAGCCGGACCAACCGGATACGCCAACCGGCATCGAGTCCATCGAGGAAGGCATGAGCCTGTATACAGCCAATCAATCAATCTTCGTGAATATGCCTCAGCAGGTAGCCTTGAAGGTAGTCGATGTGTCCGGCATCGTTCTTTACGAAGGTTCGATTCTTGGCAAGGCTGAGATCCCGGTAGGGCATGCCGGAGTCTACTTCGTCCGCTGCGAGGCCTTCGGCGATTCGTTTGTACGGAAAGTCGTGGTTCGCTGATTCTGCCACTGCCCATCGTAAGGTGCTTATGATGGGCATTGTAAACACCTTATACTGCCCATCGTAACAACCTTACGATGGGTAGTGTTATTTCGTAAGGTATACGATCGTTTGGCTTACGGTTTATAATAAATAATAAGTAAAAAACTTCGGATTATATTTGCTGGTCTCGAAAAAGGCCGTATCTTTGCAACGTTGAAACAAAAACAATAAAGACAAGAACAATGACACGCAACTTGCAAAATAGTCTCATTATTTCTCTAAACATTATTCTACTCTGGGAACGGGATAGGAAGTGAGACTGTATGCTTTGCGAGCATTACGATATATGAAAGAGCCTTTCTCACTTCCTTGTGAGAGAGGCTTTTTTAGTTAGTATAGGATATTAGTAAATTAAGAATATAAGATTATGTCAGACAGATTATTTATTTTCGACACCACCTTACGTGATGGTGAACAGGTTCCGGGATGCCAGTTGAATACAGTGGAAAAGATTCAAGTAGCTAAGGCGTTGGAACAGCTAGGTGTTGATGTGATCGAGGCTGGTTTCCCTGTCTCCAGTCCCGGGGATTTTAAGAGTGTGGTTGAGATCTCAAAGGCCGTGACTTGGCCGACCATCTGTGCCTTGACCCGTGCGGTGGAGAAAGATATCGACGTGGCAGCCGAGGCGTTGAGATTCGCTAAGCGAGGACGTATTCATACGGGTATCGGTACTTCTGATTCTCATATCAAATACAAGTTTAACTCCACGAGAGAGGAGATTATAGAGCGTGCGATCGCCGCCACGAAATACGCTAAAAAGTATGTGGAGGACGTAGAATTCTACTGTGAGGATGCCGGGCGTACGGATAATGAATATCTGGCCCGTGTCGTGGAGGCCGTGATCAAGGCCGGGGCTACCGTAGTGAATATCCCGGATACGACAGGATATTGTTTGCCGGATGAGTACGGGGCGAAGATTAAGTATCTGATGGAACATGTGGATGGCGTACATAATGCGATCTTGTCCACTCATTGCCATAATGACTTGGGTATGGCTACCGCAAATACCGTACAAGGCGTGTTGAACGGAGCCCGTCAGGTGGAGGTAACCATAAACGGCATCGGTGAGCGTGCGGGTAACACGTCATTGGAAGAAGTCGCCATGGTTTTCAAGAGCCATAAAGAACGTGATATCATCACCAATATCACGACGAATAAGATCTATAGTACGAGCCGTATGGTTTCTAGCTTGATGAATATGCCGGTACAACCGAATAAGGCTATTGTCGGACGTAATGCGTTCGCTCACTCCTCCGGTATCCATCAAGATGGCGTTTTGAAGAATGCGCAAACCTACGAGATCATCGATCCGAAGGATGTGGGTATTGATGATAATGCGATCGTATTGACTGCTCGTAGCGGTCGTGCGGCGTTGAAGCATCGCCTGCATGTTTTAGGTGTGGATCTGGAGCAGGAGAAATTGGACAAGGTGTACGATGAGTTCTTGAAACTGGCCGATCGTAAGAAAGATATTAATGATGATGATGTTTTGATGTTGGTCGGAAAGGATCGTACGGCCACCCACCGTATTAAATTGGAATATTTACAGGTAACTAGTGGTGTTGGAGTACAATCAGTCGCAAGTATTTGTTTAAATTTGTCGGGAGTAAGAAGATATGAGGCCGCGGCTGGTAACGGTCCGGTTGACGCGGGTATCAAGGCGGTGAAAAAAGCCATTAGTAATAGTGACATGACGATTCAGGAATTCTTGATCCAAGCCATTAATAAAGGTAGCGATGATACGGGCAAGGTGCATATGCAGGTAGAGTATAACGGGGCTACCTATTATGGGTTTTCTGCGAATACCGATATTATCGCTGCTTCCGTGGAGGCTTTCGTGGACGCCATCAATAAGTTTATAGTAGACTAAAAATAGACAAGACAATGAGCAAGACATTATTTGAGAAAATCTGGGACAAACACGTGGTGGACACGTTGCCCGACGGAACCATACAATTGTATATCGACCGTCTGTATTGTCATGAGGTGACTAGCCCGCAGGCTTTCGCCGGATTACGTGCACGTGGATTGAAGCCCTTCCGTCCCGCGCAAATCACTTGTATGCCGGACCACAATATCCCGACATTGAACCAAGATAAGCCTATCGAGGACCCTATATCCAAGAATCAAGTGGATACCTTGGAAGAGAACGCGAAGTATTTCGGCTTGACGTATTACGGTCTTCAACATCCGAAGAATGGTATCATCCATGTGGTAGGTCCGGAGACAGGCTTGACGCAGCCGGGTATGACGATCGTTTGTGGCGACTCCCATACTTCTACGCACGGTGCCATGGGTGCTATCGCCTTCGGTATCGGTACGAGCGAGGTGGAGATGACCTTGGCTACCCAATGTATCATGCAGCGTAAGCCGAAAACGATGCGTATCACGATCGATGGTGTACGCAAACCGGGCGTTACGGCGAAGGACTTTGCCTTATACATTATTAGTAAGATGAGTACCAGCGGTGCTACGGGCTATTTCGTGGAGTACGCCGGCGAGGCGATCCGTAATACGACCATGGAGGAACGTCTGACGATCTGCAATCTTTCGATCGAGATGGGTGCCCGTGGTGGTATGATCGCTCCGGACGATGTTACTTTCGATTATTTGAAAGACCGTGAGTTCGCCCCAAGAGGCGAGGAATGGGAGCGGAAGGTGAGCGAGTGGCGTCAGTTATATAGTGATCCGGACGCTAAGTTCGATAAGGAGATCGTTTTCCACGCCGAGGATATCGACCCGATGGTTACGTACGGTACGAACCCGGGCATGGGTATGAGTATCAGCAAAGATATCCCCTCCTTAGAAAGCGTGCCCGAGGCAGGCCGTATCTCTTATAAGAAGTCTTTGGATTATATGGGCTTCAAGGCAGGCGAGTCTATGTTGGGTAAGAAAGTGGATTATGTCTTTTTAGGTAGCTGTACGAATGGCCGTATCGAGGATTTCCGTGCTTTCGCCTCTTTGGTGAAAGGAAAGAAGAAAGCGGATGATGTAACGGTTTGGCTGGTTCCCGGCAGTTGGCAGGTAGAGCGGGAGATTCGTGCCGAGGGGATCGACAAGGTTTTGGCCGAGGCCGGCTTCGTCCTTCGTCAACCGGGATGTTCCGCTTGTCTGGCGATGAATGAGGATAAGGTTCCGGCGGGTAAATATGCGGTCTCCACTTCCAACCGTAATTTCGAGGGCCGCCAAGGACCGGGTGCTCGCACCATCTTGGCGGGGCCGCTTGTGGCCGCCGCCGCTGCTGTGACAGGTAAGATCACGGATCCGAGAGAACTGATGTAAAGACTAATCTAATAAAGTAGCATAAGATGAAAACAAAATTCAATATAATCACAAGCACTTGCGTGCCTCTTCCTTTAGAGAACGTGGATACCGACCAGATTATCCCAGCCCGCTTTCTGAAAGCGACTACCAAAGAAGGGTTCGGCGAGAACTTATTCCGGGATTGGCGATATGATAAGGAAGGTAATAAGATCGAATCATTCGTCTTGAACGATCCTACGTATAGCGGAAAGATATTGGTAGCGGGAAAGAACTTCGGTTCCGGTTCCAGCCGTGAGCATGCGGCTTGGGCGATAGCCGATTACGGTTTCCGTGTCGTGGTCTCCAGTTTCTTCGCCGATATCCATAAAAACAACGAGTTGAACAACTTCGTGCTGCCGGTTGTTGTGACTGAAGAGTTCCTCGCTGAATTGTTCGATTCGATTTACAAGGACCCGAAAACTGAGGTCGAGGTAAATCTACCGGAGCAAACGATCACGAACAAGGCTACGGGCAAAAGCGAGCATTTCGAGATCAACGCCTATAAAAAGGATTGCCTGATCAACGGATTGGACGATATCGACTATTTACTGGCAAATAAATCAAAGATAGAAGCCTTCGAGGCAGCACGCTGATTATGATAGAAATAATGGATACAACCCTCAGAGATGGGGAGCAAACTTCGGGCGTCTCCTTCGCCGCTCACGAGAAGCTTAGCATAGCGCAAGTGCTGCTGAGCGACTTAGGCGTGAACCGGGTGGAGATCGCCTCCGCCCGTGTGTCGGACGGAGAGTTTGAGGCCGTGAAGCGTGTAGCCGCTTGGGCCGCCCGTTCCGGAAACCTAGACAAATTGGAGGTCTTGGGTTTCGTGGATGGTACGGTCTCTCTCGACTGGATTGAATCCGCAGGTTGCCGTGTCGTGAACTTGCTTTGCAAGGGCTCTTATAAGCATGTCACCGAACAGCTCCGTAAGACTCCCGAGCAACACGTTGACGATATTCGTACGGTCGTATTGGAAGCGGAGAGACGGAAGATCGACGTGAATATCTATCTGGAGGACTGGTCGAACGGTATCAAGCATTCCCCGGATTACGTGTTCTTGGTGATCGATGCGTTGAAAGGACTTCCGATCTGCCGTTTCATGCTCCCGGATACCTTGGGCGTCTTGAATCCCGGGAATACTTACGAGTATTGCAAGATGATGGTAGACCGCTACCCGGATTTAAGGTTCGACTTCCATGCGCATAACGACTATGATCTTGCCGTCGCGAATGTATATTCCGCCATCCGCGCGGGTATCAAGGGAATCCATACGACCGTGAACGGCTTGGGAGAGCGTGCGGGCAACGCTCCTTTGAGCAGCGTACTTGCCGTTATCAAGGACCAGTTGGGAGAGGAGACGAACTTGAGGGAGGAAAAGATAAACAAGGCGAGCCGTTTGGTCGAGACCTATTCCGGGGTACATATCCCGCCCAATAAGCCGATCATCGGAGAGCATGTGTTTACGCAGTGCGCCGGTGTCCATGCGGACGGTGATAGCAAGAATAACCTGTATTGCAACGACCTGCTTCCTGAACGTTTCGGACGGGTTCGCGAGTACGCCTTGGGCAAGACCTCCGGAAAAGCGAATATCCGCAAGAATCTGGAAGCGCTCGGTATCGACATGGACGAGGGTTCGATGCGTAAGGTTACGGAACGGATCATTGAGTTAGGGGATAAGAAAGAAATGGTTACCCCGGAGGATCTTCCTTATATTATCAGCGATGTGCTTCATCATGATAATGCGCTGGAGGATCAGAAAATACGGATCTTGAACTATTCCTTATCCTTGGCCCAAGGGTTGAAGCCGGTGGCTACCTTGAAGATCGAGATCAATGGCGAGGCTTACGAGGAATCGGCTTCCGGTGATGGACAATATGACGCTTTCGTTCGTGCCCTACGCCGGATTTATTCCCGTTTGAACCGCCCGTTCCCGATGTTGACGAACTATTCGGTATCCATCCCGCCGGGAGGACGTACGGATGCGTTCGTGCAGACGGTCATCAGCTGGAATTATGCCGGGGTCGATTTCAAGACTCGTGGTCTGGACGCTGATCAGACTGAGGCGGCGATCAAGGCGACATTGAAGATGCTGAACAAGATAGAGGATTAATAATTAAAAAGGTAAAGGGTATGAAAAAGTTGACTATCGCGCTTGTAGCGCACGACAATCGTAAGGCGGAAATGGTAGAATGGGCGGTACATAACGCTGAGTTCTTGTCTCACCACCATATTGTTTGTACGGGTACGACCGGAAATTTGGTTCGTAAAGCTCTCGAGGAAAAAGGGGTGAACGCGGATATTGCTTGCATGCATTCCGGTCCGATGGGAGGCGATGCTGAGATTGCCGCTATGGTTGTCCGTAAGGAGATCGATTTGGCGGTCTTTTTGATAGACGACTTGAATCCGCAACCGCACGAGGCCGACATCCAGATGTTGCTTCGCCAGTGCCGTGTTCATAACGTACCTATCGCTTGTAACCGTTATAGCGCCGACTTGATGATTACAAGTACCCTGTGGGATGATGACACGTATTTCCCCACGGAGCCTAAGTATGTACATTTTAACAGAGAATAATAACAAACATTTACGATGAAACTGAATATAGCAGTACTTCCCGGAGACGGGATCGGACCAGAGATTTCCGTGCAAGGCGTGGAAGTAATGAGTGCCGTTTGTGAGAAATTCGGACATGAGGTTCACTATGAGTATGCCCTTTGTGGCGCTGATGCGATCGATAAGGTAGGCGATCCTTTCCCGGAGGAGACCTATCGGATTTGTAAGGATGCCGACGCTGTTCTTTTCTCGGCCGTGGGCGATCCTAAGTTTGATAATGATCCGACAGCGAAAGTACGTCCGGAGCAAGGTCTTTTGGCGATGCGTAAGAAGTTGGGCCTGTTCGCTAATATCCGTCCGGTGCAGACCTTCAAATGCCTATTGCATAAATCGCCGTTGCGTGCCGAATTGGTGGATGGCGCGGATTTCTTATGTATCCGTGAGTTGACCGGTGGTATGTATTTCGGTGAGAAATATCAAGACAACGATAAGGCATACGATACGAATATGTATACCCGCCCGGAAATCGAGCGTATCTTGAAAGTGGGCTTCGAGTATGCGATGAAACGGAATAAGCACCTGACGGTTGTTGACAAGGCGAACGTACTTGCCTCTTCCCGTCTATGGCGCCAGATCGCTCAAGAGATGGCTCCTAGCTATCCGGAAGTAACGACAGACTATATGTATGTGGACAACGCCGCTATGCGTATGATCCAAGAGCCGAAATTCTTCGACGTGATGGTAACCGAGAATACGTTTGGTGATATCTTGACGGATGAGGGTTCTTGCATCAGCGGCTCTATGGGCTTGCTGCCTTCCGCTTCTACCGGAGAGAGCACACCGGTTTTCGAGCCGATTCATGGCTCTTGGCCGCAGGCGAAAGGGCTGAATATTGCGAACCCCTTGGCGCAAATTCTTTCAGTAGCGATGTTATTCGAGTATTTCGACCTCAAAGAAGAGGGAGCCTTGATCCGTGAAGCCGTAGACGCTTCCCTCGATGCGAATGTCCGTACGCCGGAAATCCAAGTGGAAGGTGGAGCGAAATATGGAACGAAAGAAGTGGGTAGTTGGGTTGTCAATTATATCACGGAAAAGTAGTATAAATGGGCCGATTTCGCACCAGTAGTGGCGCAGGCTCACACGTATAGTGGCATCGGCTCACGCGAGTAGTGGCGTAGGCCAATACCAC
>UMFP01055623.1_pt1 | contig 24128 bp, 23 predicted proteins | sample 1965031 | NCBI WGS metagenome assembly UMFP01 (sample SAMEA4836048, study PRJEB28245) | human gut metagenome | biome: gut microbiome; material: fecal sample | place: Denmark | collected 2008
CGAAGCCAACCACGCAACCCTTGCACAGCACACCTTCCAGCATGAACTGCGGGTAGCACGGGAGAACGGCTTCTTTGGCTCCATCGATGCTAACCAGGGTGACACCCTGCTGGGCTGGGATACGGATCAGTTCCCCACCAATACCTATGACGCAGCACTGTGTATGTACGAGGTACTCAAGGCTGGTGGTTTTACCAATGGCGGTCTGAACTTCGACTCCAAGGCACGGCGTGGATCCTTTGAGATGGAGGATATCTTCCACAGCTACATTGCCGGTATGGACACCTTTGCACTGGGTCTGAAGATTGCGCAGAAGATGATCGATGACGGACGGATCGACCAGTTCGTGGCTGATCGGTATGCAAGCTGGAACACCGGCATCGGTGCGGATATCATTTCCGGCAAGGCAACCATGGCAGATTTGGAGACTTACGCACTGAGCAAGGGCGATGTGACCGCATCCCTCAAGAGCGGTCGTCAGGAAATGCTGGAAAGCATCCTGAACAATATTATGTTCAATCTTTAATGAACGCAGAATGGCTATCCGGGGGATAGCCATTCTTGTACTGGAAAGGAAGTGTACAGATGGCATATGTACTGGGCGTAGATATTGGCACCAGCGGCACTAAAACGGTGTTGTTTGATCAGAATGGAGCGGTGATCGCATCCGCAAGTGAGGAGTATCCTCTGTATCAGCCCCAGAATGGCTATGCAGAGCAGGATCCGGCAGATTGGTATCAAGCCACCATCCACACCATTGCAAAGGTGATGAAAACCAGCGGTGTGCCCAAGGAAGAAGTTAAAGGCATTGGTCTGTCCGGGCAGATGCATGGGCTGGTGATGCTGGATGACCAGTATCAGGTGATCCGCCGCTCCATTATCTGGTGCGATCAGCGTACCGCAGCGGAGTGTGCAGAGATCACAGAGCGTGTAGGCGCACAGCGGCTGATCGAGATCACGGCGAATCCGGCGCTGACTGGGTTTACCGCATCCAAGATCCTCTGGGTGCGGAATCATGAACCGGAGCATTATGCAAAGTGCAGGTACATCCTGCTGCCAAAGGACTACATCCGTTTTATGCTGACCGGAGAGATCGCAACGGAGGTTTCTGACGCATCCGGCATGCAGCTGTTGGACATCCCCAAGCGTCAGTGGTCGGATGAGGTACTGGAAAAGCTGGAGATCGATAAATCCATGCTGGGTAAGGTGTATGAAAGCCCCGAGATCACCGGTAGAGTGACCCCAAAGGCAGCGGAGCTTACCGGTCTTGCGGCAGGGACCATTGTAGTAGGCGGCGCCGGGGACAATGCGGCGGCGGCAGTGGGCACCGGCGTGGTGACGGATGGAAAGGCGTTTACGACCATCGGTACCAGCGGCGTGGTGTTTGCACATACTTCGGATATTACCATTGACGCCAAGGGGAGAGTGCATACCTTCTGCTGTGCTGTGCCTGGCTGCTGGCATGTTATGGGCGTGACCCAGGGGGCAGGACTTTCCTTGAAGTGGTTCCGGGATAATTTCTGCGGCGCAGAAAAGGAAACCGCCAAGTATATGGGTGTGGACGAATACTATCTGATGGATCAGCAGGCTGCACAGGTTCCCGTTGGAGCAAACCGGCTGTTTTACCTGCCCTATCTGATGGGGGAGCGCACACCTCACCTGGATCCGGATGCAAGAGGAGTCTTTTTCGGTCTGTCCGCTATGCACACCAAGCGGGATATGCTCCGTGCGGTGATGGAAGGCGTTGCATACTCCCTGCGTGACTGCGTAGAGGTGTGCCGGGAGATGGGCGTGTCCGTCAGTGATATGATGGCATGCGGCGGCGGCGGTACTTCCGCTTTGTGGCGGCAGATGCTGGCGGATCTGTACGGCTGTTCTGTAAAGACGGTGACCTCCAAGGAGGGACCGGCACTGGGCGTTGCCATTCTGGCAATGGTGGGTGCCGGCATGTATGACTCTGTGCCGGAAGCATGCCAGGCGGTGATCCGCACCAAGCAGGTGCAGGAGCCCATCCCGGAGCAGATTCCGGTGTACGATCGGTGCTACCAGATGTACCGCAGTTTGTATCCGGCAATGCGGAATAGCTTTAAGGCATTGGCAAAGCTGTAAGTAAATAGTTCTGGAAAAGGATGGAGAATACTTCATACTTTTTTTTATTTAAATCCCTTGCAAAACAAAAAATTCAGTGCTATAATAGATTCATAACGGTCAAAAGGAGTCATGCATGAACATCAATCAAGTGCTGGCACAGGAATTCCATCTGCGCCAGGAACAGATCGACCAGACGGTGGCTCTGATCGATGAAGGGGCAACCATTCCCTTTATTGCTCGATACCGGAAGGAGCGCACCGGTTCTCTGGACGATCAGGTTCTCCGGGAGATCTTCGATCGACTGAATTATTTGCGGAATCTGGAAAGGCGCAAGGAGGAGATCCGGGTCTCCATCACCGAACAGGACAAGATGACGGAGGAGCTTGCCAAGGCCATTGACGCTGCCAAAACCCTGGTAGAGGTGGAAGATCTGTACCGACCCTATCGCCCCAAGCGCAAGACCCGTGCAAGCGTTGCCCGTGCACATGGTTTGGAGCCGTTGGCACGGCTGCTGCTTGCCCAAAAGCCAGGTGTGGATCCGGAACGGGAGGCAGTTGCCTTTGTAAATCCGGAGCAGGAGGTGCCCGATGTACAGGCGGCCTTGCAGGGAGCAATGGACATTCTGGCAGAGGATATTTCCGATGATGCCCAGTTGCGGAAGGATTTGCGGAGTCTGATCGCCAAAAGCGGCACCATATCCGCTGTCGCTGCGGATCCGGAGGCAGAGAGCGTGTATCGCACATATTACGATTACACAGAGCCGTTGGGAAAAATTGCACACCACCGGGTGCTTGCATTGGATCGGGGCGAAAAGGAAGGCTTTCTGAAGGTGGCAATCTCTCTGCCGGAGCATATGGGGGAGAGCTTTGTGGTGCGGCATTATCTGAAAGGGGATTCTCCCAGCGGTGCCTATGTGCGCCAGGCGGCGGAGGACAGCTGCAAGCGGCTGCTGTTTCCTTCGGTAGAGCGGGAGATCCGCAATGAGCTGACGGCAAATGCAGCCGAGCAAGCCATTAAGGTGTTTGCATCCAACCTGCGTCAGCTACTGATGCAGCCGCCGGTGAAAACTACGGTCACGTTGGGACTGGATCCGGGCTTCCGCACCGGCTGTAAGGTGGCAGTGGTGGATCATACCGGCAAGGTGCTGCATACGGACGTGGTACATATTACGGCAAATTCCGCTGCACAGGTAGCGGCGGATCAGCAAAAGCTCAAGGGGATCATTGAAAAATGGAAGGTGACTACCATTGCCATTGGCAACGGCACCGCATCCCGGGAAAGCGAGCATATTGTAGCGCAGATCCTCAAGGAGCTGGACAGAAAAGTCAGCTATATGGTGGTCAGTGAGGCGGGGGCTTCCGTATACTCCGCATCCAAGCTGGCGGCAGAGGAGTTCCCGGAATACGATGTATCCCTGCGTAGTGCAGTGTCCATTGCCCGGCGTTTGCAGGATCCTCTGGCAGAGTTGGTGAAGATCGATCCGAAGGCCATTGGCGTGGGGCAGTATCAGCACGACATGCCCAAGGCAAGGATGGATGAAGCCCTGACCGGCGTGGTGGAGGACTGTGTAAACAGTGTGGGCGTGGACATCAACACCGCCTCTCACTCCCTCTTTTCCTATGTGGCGGGCATCAATGCCGCAGTGGCGAAAAATATTGTGGCATACCGGGAGGAAAACGGCGCATTTACCGACCGAAAGCAGCTGCTGAAGGTGCCGAAGCTTGGGAAAAAGGCATATGAGCAGTGCGCCGGCTTTATCCGTGTCCGGGAGGGGAAGAATCCTCTGGACAATACGGCGGTGCATCCGGAAAGCTATGAGGCTGCCAAGGGATTGCTGGATGCATGCGGCTTTTCTCTGGCAAGCATCGGCAAGGAGGAGCTTCAATCTCTGTGGGATCGCCTGAACAAGCAGGGGATGGATGCAATCAGCAGACAGCTTGGGGTAGGCGTACCCACCCTACAGGACATTGTCCGGGAATTACAGAAGCCCGGCAGAGATGTGCGTGACGAGCTGCCGCCGCCCTTGATGCGCAGTGGGGACATCATGGAACTGAAGGACTTAAAACCAGGCATGGAACTGGTGGGGACAGTCCGGAACGTGATTGATTTCGGCGCTTTTGTGGATATCGGCGTTCATGAGGATGGGCTGGTGCATATTTCCCAGATCTGCAACCGATATATCAAGCATCCTTTGGATGCGGTAAAGGTAGGGCAGGTTGTCAAGGTACGGGTGCTGGATGTGGACGTGAAGCGGAAGCGGATCGGTCTGACCATGCGGCTGGATGATACAAACAAGAAATAACGGAGGAGAAGTGGGTTATGGAAAAAGTAAAAAAAGTATTGCTAGTGGTCTTTGTGATGATGTTCTTCATTGGCATTATCCTGGTGACGGATTTCGGCAAGATGAAAAAGTATCAGAACAATGAGGTCACAGACCTTGCGAATCTGGGTTATCGGCAGATGCAGACCGGGGATCTGGTTAGCGGCAAGGTGGATTATGTACTGGATACAGTTGCAGAGGAGTATGAGACCAAGTTCGGTATCCGGACTTCGGACGATTCCACGAAGCTGTACTACATCATCAGTCTGCCCAACAGCTATGCGGTTTACGAAACCAGCAATAAGGAAGAGTATGATACGCTGGATAAGATCTGCAACGAAACCTGGGACTATCTGAACTCAGAGGATGGCAGTGCACCGGCACCCACCTCCAGCCTGATGATCCAGGGCGAGGTCAAGAAGATGGATGACAAGGTTGCGGGGTACTTTAAGGATTGGTTTAAGGAACAGGCGGATTTCAGCGATGAGGACTTTGAGAAGAACACTGAGGTGTATATGATCTCACGCACCAAGTTCGACGGCTTCCAGCGTTCCGTTTACACCGGCATCGGTTTGGCTGCTGTGGGAGCAGTGGGATTGATTGTTCTGCTGGTACTGAAGATCAAGGCAAAGAAACAGTCCAGCCAGGAATTTTATTGATTTACAAGGAACAGGCGCAATGCCTGTTCTTTTTTTGTGGGATCCATGCCAGGTGCCGCAATCTGCCGGATTTGACGGGTATGCGCCTTTGTGGTATAATGAGGCAGTACTCATGATAGTTTGTCATATTTCCTGTGGGAGTTTCATAGCTTTGAATAGCTCCGGATGGGGAAAAACCGAAAGGGTGTGTGACGAATGAATCAATTAAAATGGCGCAACGCAAAGCGAATTCTGGCGCTGGCTCTGGTGGCGGGTATCGGTGTCGGAGCATTTCGGCTTGCTGTCCGAAAGCAGGAGGATGCGGCAGTATATACCTTCAGCACAGCAAAGAATGTGCCTGTGATCGTGCTGGATGCCGGGCATGGCGAATCAACATAAATATAGTTCTAAATGTTAAGCTCCCCAGTTTGGGGAGCTTATTGTTTAGGTTCATTATGTTTCCTTCGAAACAAATCAGATTAACTTTGAACCCACTGGATTCAAAGTTAAAAAGATGCAAATTGCAAGTGCAAGTTGGATACCCACATGAAAAAATTGTTCGGCGTAAGCTGGGTTTGCTACCTGTTGCGTATACCCGATCAAGGAACAAATCAAACAGTTCCTCCGGGGTTGCGTACCCCAGCTTCTTTCTGGGACGAGCGTTCAGCGCATCTGCAGCTGACAAAATATACTCGGCTGAGTAATGCTCCATGGATGCCCCCTTGGGGACAAACGCACGGAATAATCCGTTGTGGCGTTCATTCTGCGCCCGCTCCCACGAAGTATAGGGATGGGCAAAGAACACTTCGGTGTCCCAGTTCTCGCACTGGGCAAAGTCAGCGAATTCAGAACCGTTGTCAACGGTAATGGTTTTGAACACCTAGGCGAAGCGGTCACCATATTCCGCTTTCAGCATTCGCATAGCTGTCATGACCGCCTCATTGATTTTTCCCGGAATCAGGAAGGCTATGTAGGTTTCCGTTTCCCAACTACGGTATCGCCTTCCCAATGTCCCCCTTCTGTACGCTGATATGCGATTTCGAGCCGAGAATCAATGCTCTTCCCACGGTTTTTCTTGTTTTCGCAAGGTTTAGAAGGTCTGTGTACGCTTTCTCTTTACAGCTTCTGGCGGCTCTATGATCCCAATGGGAAGATTGTCCGCCCATGCTTTGTGGTAGAGTGTACGGGTACATGTCATCTCATTATTTGGAAATAAGCTGTGTCGTTTTGTGTAACCGACGCAGGCATCTAGCGACCACTTCTGCGTTCTAACCTGTGTGACCACCCAGGACACGAACGTCTCACAGGAATGCAACTTATGGGGCTTCCGAGAACAGCGTCGGTTGAAGCGCTACACTGCCTCGCCATGCTTGGCACTGTAACCTGGAGCGCCATCCCCTGTTTGACTTGCGAGGCGGTGTACCATGCCGCAGTTCATTTCCAACCGTGGTAGGAGAGCGCCCTAACGCTTTGGCAATGACCCTGTTGGACATGCCTTGCCGCTTCAGCACCTCTGGATGGCCCCTCTTTCTTCTCTCTGAAGATGCTGTCCCCTCTTGCGTTCCGGAAATTCTGTGGTATAATAATGGCAGTCCATAGTGATTGCCTTCCCTTGATAAGTGTTGTCTGGCAACTTCATTATATCATGCGGGGGATATCACTATGGTTTTTTTCTTTTTGTGTCCAACTTCATTATTCAATCAACCATCTAATTTGTTTGAATAATGTTCTTGTAATGTCCTCAAAACTTCTGTTCTGCTCTTTATTCCTTCAACATCAAACACTTCTTCTTCGGAATAAAAAAAAGTATCTGTTATTGCATCTATAAGAATTGTAATATCTCTATAAGCAAAACGAAGAGGTTGATTCCAACATTTCCAATCAACTCCAGTAAACTTTGAGCATTCGTTTTTAAAAAAATCTGCATTGCTTTGAAAGCAATCTTGCATACTCGACAAAAGTGTCTTATATTCTGTTAGGACTTTAATTAGTTCAAGCGATATTTCTTTATCATCAATATCAATATCAGCAATATTGATATAATTGGTTTTTTTGATGCTACTAACGTTGACGTTGAGTTGTAAACGCAAGGTTATGTAAAAAAGTGTGATGTCCAAATCAAACGAACTTTCTGCCCAGTAAATGGAACGAAGAAGACATTGAAGCTCTTTCCGCTTATCGATATCAGATGGTTCTTGCTCTTTCCGCTTATCGATATCAGATGGTTCTTCTGATATATCCTCATCTTTTTTCACAGCCTTAATGATCAGTGCAGCAGTGCTGATTGCAGCTGCAACAGACACTATAATTTTAATCGGAAACACAGATTTCGCCTCCTGAAAAATAGAGTAGTAATTGAGTATTACTCATAATGAGAAAAGAAGTTTTCTATACGGTATTGTGGTTTTATTTCAATCCATGTTATTGTGTTTTCCTTTCCAATACGATTAACAAGAATATCATACTCGTCCCGATTATAATCATATCGGTTATAGATTAGGCTGAGAAGTTTTCCGTTAATATCAAGAGAATATCCTTCATTAGTAAGTCTTTTTAAGATTGTTCTTGCAGTATCAATATCACCTATTCTAAAGGCAATAGAGATGCACTGTTGTTGCAAATCGTAATTATCTCTTGAAAACTTTATTGCCCTATCTAATAACATTTTAATCTTTTCAGCATCGCAATTGGAATCTAAGAGGGAAATATGTGATATTGCACATGACGCAGAAAATATATCCTGTCTTAAAAAGACAAAATTGATTTTATCAAATTGTTCAAATGCCACTATTGCTTTTCCCTTAAAAATTTCATCACTGCTTTCTAAATATATTTCACGAGCAGTCTCGCCTAAGTTAAACCAAAATGGAGGGTAAGCGCCAAACCTATCGCTCATATCCTCAAGTCTATCGTATCTTCTTCGGGCATCTGTATCTTTCACCACTTCGTTATAACGATCAACATCATTTTCGCTCAATCTAAGAGAATCTGGAATAGGGTGATCAGTTGATAATTGCCACGCACTTTGAAACAATCTTAGTCTGTTGGCTTTCAAGGCTTCTTTACGTTGCTTTTCAAGTTTCAGCGAGCTATCAATTTTATCTTCTTCAACCGAACTCATTGTCCTTTTATAATTCATAAAAGATGTTCCAACCGCAAGGAACGCATTAAGAGCAATCTCGGCAGGAGTCCCTCCGGTAAGTAATATAGAAGGACTCGGTACTGCGCTCCATAAAGCGTTTTTCTTTTTCCTTTGATATTTTGCTTCTATCGCTTCTTTTTGGTCACTTATATCATCAATACAGCCAAGTGTTGTAAGAAGACTTTTCAACGCTTCACAAAGAGCTGTATCTTTAGGAAAGTTCTCAAGATTGATATTATTCAGTATGTCGTTATATACTTGTTGTAGATAGTATTTATCATCGTAGTCAATGATTTGTTTAGAAAGAACGACACAAAGGTTATACGCATACGCAATATTCCGAACATCGTCACTAACAATCATAGGAGTATTCATATTTACACCTCGGAATCAAAATGATAGCTTAATTTTTATCGGTGTATGATCAGATACGCATTCACGGTATAACGAATAATCACCATTGAAATACTTATTAACCGCATCTATGCGCTCTACGTTAATTCCAAATCCTTCTAAGTTCTCAGGAGCAAAACTAAAATGATCATAATCATTTGTTGTATATGCAGAAAACTTGTTTGAAACAGTAGTCGGAAGATTTTGAACGGATAAAAAGCCGTTATCATGAGCTATGGATTCGCACTTTTTCAAGAGAAGATTATAGTCTCCCATTGATATTGTATATGCAGGCATATAAAATGAATCCTCTGTCTCGATATAGTATCTGAATTTAGGGTGTATTTCTTGTGCTAAAGTAAGGTATTCTTGCTCTGCAATCAATTTATCAATAGGTTCAAGGTGAAGATTAAGTAATCTGATTTCAATAGCTGGACCACCTAATCCATCGGGAGTGAAACGTGCATAATATGGATCACGTTTCAAGCGAATATGTCCACGATCTGCATGATAATCAGTACGGAGGAAAGGAGTTTTAATAGTTCTTAATCGGTCTGCGTTCCATACATATCCTCTACCATACTTCTCAGCAGGAGGATTTGAGTAGTCATATTGCCAATTTCCCGGCAACTTGCTACACAATTCGGCAAGAGCTTCTGCTCTGCACACTTCTTGTAAAGCAATTACGTCAAACAACTCGCCTGAGATAATAGATGCAACATTATCTATTTTAGGACGCTTAGATGGGTTATAATTCAAAAAATTAGTGTTAAACGAGCCTATTGTGAAAATATATCCCATAGAATCACCTCGTATTATTCAACCCCCAAAGCCTTAAACACAGCATCTTCCGCACTTTGATAGAAAAAAATGCTGAAATTGCCCATAAGCTCAGGCGGTACTGTTCCAAAATCGGCTGCTGATGTTATGGGGAGAAGCACTTTCTTTGCTCCGCTGTCAAGGCTTACTTGAAACGAATTTGCCAAGTCCTCAGCCTCTATAAGCGAACCGCTGATACTGACCTTACCGAGAGCAGCCAAAGACGGGAGTGTAGGCTTGCCCAAAGCGATAGAGCATATAGCGATAAGCGTGGATGCTGCAATCGTAGACATCATAATGATATATTGCAAGCCCCGATAGTTGATGATAGTATTTCACCATTTTGAGTTGTATCCCCATTATACCCCTCGCCATAGACAACGGTTGTCCATGTTCTGTGGAAAGCCATCTTTTTTTCTGTTTTCCTATTGATATAAACGAATTTTTGTGCTAAAATAGGTCATGCTGTCGAAAATGTTTACGGAATATTCACAATTTCATTCGTCAGACTGAAAGGAACAAGCTATGGAACACCAAGGTATGTATGCAAACTACAAATCAGGAAGATTGCTCCTGCTATACACCAAGCTTCTGCGAGGTGAATACCTCAACAAAGCAGAGGAAGCCAGGCGGTTCGGTGTGGATGAAAAATCCATCCAGCGAGATATCGCTGACCTGCGGGCGTTCTTTGAGGAGCAGGTTGCGGAAGGTGCGGCCAATCAAGAACTGGTCTATGACCGGAAATGTAATGGCTATTACCTGCGCAACACTGACCAAGCCACCCTGTCAAACGATGAGATTCTTGCAGTTTGTAAAATCCTGCTGGACAGCCGATCCCTCTGCAAATCGGAGCTGGAGCCCATCATCAAGAAAATCCTCGCCGCCTGTGTTCCGAAAGAAAACAAGGAATGCGTCTGTGATTTAATCCGCAATGAACTGTTTCACTACATTGAACCGCACCACCAGCGGGAAATCGTAAAGAATTTATGGAAGATCGGTACCGCCATCAAGTCCCAGCACATGCTGCAGATTCAGTATGAAAAACAAAATGGCACAGTGGTAGATCGGATCCTCAAGCCGGTTGGCATTATGGTTTCGGAGTATTACTTCTACCTGACCGCATTCATCGACAACATCAACCGGCAGGAAACCTTCCGGGAACCCAACGACCCTTTCCCTACTATCTACCGCATCGATCGGATCCAGAGCTTTACAGTACTGGACACCACCTTCCGGGTTCCCTACAAGGATCGCTTTGAGGAGGGAGAATTCCGCAAACGGATCCAATTCATGTACGGAGGCAAACTTCGTAAAATTCGTTTCCGCTATACTGGCCCCAATGTAGAGGCTGTGCTGGATCGGTTGCCCACCGCTTTCATCGAGCAGAAAACAGAGGATGGGTTTATTTTGAACGCTGAAGTCTTTGGAGATGGTATTGATATGTGGATCCGCAGCCAGGGAGATTACATTACCCTGCTGTGACCGGAGGAGATTTCGACACCGCCAGATTTTTTACACACATTATTTGAGATGGACAGATACTGTCCATCTTTTTTGTTATACTAAAACTGACAAAAGACCACATGAAATCGATTGATTTCAGTGGATTTTGCGGGCTGCAACAGATATGTTCCGCAAGCTCTTTAAGGCGACACAGTACAAAGATTGTGGGGTGTTGCTTTCAGAAACAATCAAATCCAGAGCGCATATGCAGCGAACCTGTTATCAGTCGGTGCATAGTGAACTGGCACAGAAACGGAGGAAATAGTATGGAGTATTATACCAAGATTAAGATTGGAAACACGGTACGGAAGGTGGATGCAGTGTTTCTGGAGTTTTACCGCACCTGTCCTTGCTGCGGTGCTGAAATCCACGAGCCGAGCATCTGGATTAGTAAGCTTCCTAGTTCGCCTGTTAAATTGACAGATGAAAAAGCATTCTGCGAATCATGCCGTGATCTTCCGGAAAAAGAGCAGAAAGTCATGTGTGAAATCCAGGGGATAAAATCGGAACTGGATCAGATACAGTCGGAACTGATGTACGATCGTATGGATTGCCTTGAAACAGAATCATGTCTGTTTTATATCGGAAAGAGAATGCATAAGGATTATGCATCCTCTGTCATGTGCGAAGAATAGCCTCGCATCTGGTGATGTCATGTGTGGGGTGCGAAGCGGCGACAGTCATAACGGAAAACGTCTGTCAAAAAACGGCTGTGAAGGGTATCCCTCACAGCCGTCTTGACTCTCCTACAAGATTTGTGTAAATCACTGAAGTAGTATATAATGGAAGAGAGACTACATAGAAGGGTTCATTAACGTAACCGTGTCGCCTGAAATCTCAACTGTGATGACGCATATTCTGTTTACCATGCGGATTACCTGCCTTTCAAAAAATTTCTCTAAGTCTCTTGATATTCTAAAGAAATTATGGTATAATATCTTTAGAACAATACGTTGGGAGGGGTTGTCATGACCATCACATCATCTACCACGCTCAGAAATGACTATGCGAAAATCTCCGCTATGGCCCATGCCAGTGATGAGCCAATCTACATCACCAAGAACGGCGAAGGCGATATTGCTGTCTTAAGCATTGAAGCATTGGAGCGCCGCGATGAAATGATCCGTTTGAAGGCACATCTTGATGCTGTTGAGGAAGGACGCCTTGAAGGCACTCAGGGAATTTCGGTCGAAGAAGCACGTAAAAGATTAATGGAGAAATATAAGAATGCAGGGCTCTGAGAAGTATAAAATCGATATACGACCGGAAGCATGGGCAGAAATCAGTCGTATCGCTGATAGACACTTATCTCTTGTCGGTCCTGCTTCCGCTAAAAAGATAACCGACCAATTACTGGATGACATCAATCTGCTCGCCACTTCGCCTTATATGGGTATGGAGTGTCCGGAATACCTTTTAATACCGGATCATTATCGCAGACTTGTAAGTGGGGTCTATCTTTGCTTTTATCGTGTTATCGGAAATACAGTTTATATCTACCATGTTGTTGATGGCAGAACGAACTATATCCGCTTGTTTAAAAATGGACTATAACAACTATACACTATCTGCCTGAGAGGGACTTCGATGTCTCTTTCAGGCTTTTGTGTTTCCGTTTCCTCGACTCAAAGCTGCCCCCTTTCCGGTAAAATAGACACAAAAAAACATACAAAGGTCGAATGAATCGCCGGATTGCTCCGGCATGCGCATGCGGCATTTTACCGTTTCAACTGTCGGGTATACTCCATCGGCGATAACCACCCATTGGAAGAATAAGGGCGCACCGGGTTGTAAAATCCTTTGATGTACCGAAAAATTGAATTTTGCGCCTGCCGACAGGTCACATATCTGGTTATATATGCCAATCCACACTTGAGGCAGCTGAACAAATTTTCTGCTTTGTTTATCAAACCGGGTATGGGGGTGCGGTTGATTTGCGGTAACATTAGACTGGTCATTCATACCGAACCAATCAAAAACGTCAGCATCACCAGAACCGAACAGAAGCTTTGAGCGATCGACGTTTTCAATCCTTCGATTTATTGTGTGGATAAAAGATCCTTGTAAAATCTTTTTTCATTTCAGTATCGCTAGTTCCGTTCTGATCGGGGTTATATGCATTCTGAGAAGTTTTGGGGTCAGAAGCGCTTTTGCGTTCAATGACAAGTGCAACTGGCTTTTGAATGGTATCCGCAACGTTCTGAGCAATTGCATAGTTAAGTTTATTTGTGGGATGAAGCATTTTTCCGGTTTTTAGGTTTGTTGTCCCAACGAAACTATGCGTATGATAGTCGGACTTTTCCCTGTGTTTTTCGTGTCCTCCGATCAGAATCTGATGATTGTCTTTGAGTGGCTCTAAAGCCTTATCGGTAATATCCATTGCAGTTTCAGCATCAGGCGCAGTCTTTTTCAAAAACGATATCATGAATTGAATATACTCGTTCTTTCCATCGTTACCATGATATTTGACCACTGCATCGAATTGCATTTGTGCATTTTTGGGATTATTTTCATCAACACCGTATCCCTTTACTGCAACACTATCCTTATTGGAGGGATAGTTTGATACGTTTTTCGAATACTTTGCGCCCCCGTCAGCGTGAGTAATAACTTTGATTACATCCACATCTTTTCCCATAATTCATTCGCCTCCTTCTGAGCTTCTTCGATTTTTTCCACAGATCCGGTTCTCGCCCCTTCAAGAGATCTGTTCAGGATTGTTTGCAGCTTAGTCAGAACCTGCGGCGTAAGCGCATTGTCCTTGTGTCTTAATCTGTTAATTGCTATGTCGGAGAATGTGGTATCTTTAGCGGAAGCCTCTTTCTCGATATCAGCGATTGTGTCGTTGGGAATTCTCAATGTCTTGGGACTTGTACCAGTTTTCATAGGTGAATAACCTCCAGTTAGTGTAGATTAGAATGATGACGTGGTGATCTCTATATACACGCACACGTACGTTAGTATTATATATATTAAATAATATATATAATATTACAGGAATAAAGTACATTTGTCATACACTTTTACTATACAGTACATTTCTCACACAAAAACATCTTCCCATATCGATAGGATTGAACTGTTTTCGTAAAATGAAAGTTTATCATCTCTCCAACTGACCTGCTCCGTCTGATGAATAGCTTCGTCTTCTAATGTCTTTTATGGTCAGACTGAAAAGCCACCCTGTTTCAGCAAAAGTTTTTCCCATAGTGATACACTCCCTAACATTTCAGAATGATCCATATAGCTCGTTAACATCAGTATAATCATAAAAGCTAGCATTACGAACCTATACTGATGAGAGCGCTTAGGCTCTTTCATATAACCCAATATCCATCAAGCAGGCTTCTTCGGGATCAATTGGATATTGTGCTATATTCATCTTTTTTCCCAGCTGTGTCCTTATCGACACAGCTGTTTTATGTTCATGCCGCCCCGTAATGGGGCGGTAAGGATGCAATGATGCTGTTTGTTCATCGCTTTATCCTGATAATCAGCAGACAAAAATGAAGTAAAGAGGAAATTCCTATTATTTTGATTTTCCATATATATATTATTACTGTGATGATAGCTATTATCATCGGTCCAATTACATATGAGGGGGATTAAAAATGTTTAACAACAGCCGATATCTGACCTGTGGTGTGGATGCAACGATTCCGCTTGCATTACAACTTTTCCTTTGGAAGTGTGTGGACAGTTTGCCTGCACCCAAGGATCATTTACAGATCTTTGACTTACAACCTGTAGGACAGATGCAGAACATTATTCATCGCGCAGAAGAACCCGAATACCACAAGGAATACCTGTTCCTGTCGGAAAATCCAATTGCCGAAAAGGTGTACATCATGGATGACGGGGACTACGCAACCATGCTGCTTGCAAGCGAATACTAAACGAATAGCCAGCCCTTCGGGGCTGGCTATTTTTCGTTATTTACGGAGGATTTACAATGGAAGAAAACAAATTAATCTGCTCACACTGTGGAGCTGTAATCGATGATGACGATTATGGGGATGTCAACGATCAAATCGTATGCTCAGACTGTGTTTCACGCTATACAACGACCTGTGAGAGATGTGGTGCTTTAATATGGGAATCTGACACCTGCGGAGACAACTATACTGCGCTTTGCTGTTGCTGCTATGAAAATCATTATTGTCGCTGTGCTGAATGCGATGCTTTGCTTCACAATGATGATGCATATGAATACGATGCAGAGTACTACTGCTCCGAGTGCTATCACGATATCAGAGATCATGATTCAATCCACGACTACGGCTACAAGCCTGAGCCGGTATTCTATGGGGATAGTTCCAGATATTTTGGATTAGAGCTTGAGATTGATGGAGCAGGCAAGGATTGTGAAAACGCTGATTCCCTGCTGAATATTGCCAACGAAAGTGATGAGCATATCTACATAAAATCAGACGGTTCACTCGATGAGGGAATGGAACTTGTAACGCATCCGATGTCTCTGGATTATCACAAATCTTTCTGCTGGGAGGATATCGTGCGCAAGGCTGTGTATCTTGGCTATCGATCACATCAGACTAGCACCTGTGGTCTGCATATCCACGTAAACCGCGACAGCCTTGGTGACAATCGTGATGAACAGGAAGAAGTTATTAGCCGTATCCTCTACTTCGTGGAGCATCACTGGAATGAATTGCTGAAATTTTCACGTCGTTCTGAATACGCAATCAATCGCTGGGCAGCACGTTATGGTTATGAAAATACGCCTAAGGCTATTATGGAAAAAGCCAAAAAGGGTAACTATGGTCGTTATGCTGCTGTCAATCTCTGCAACTATAACACTGTGGAATTTCGGCTTTTCAGGGGCACGCTGAAATACAATACGCTTATTGCCGCAATTGAATTTGTAAACCGTATCTGTGACGCTGCTATATACAACACGGACGAGAATATCGCAAAGCTTTCCTGGTCTGAGTTTGTAGAAGGGATCACTGAACCTGAACTTATTCAGTATCTCAAGGAGCGCAATCTATACATCAACGACAAGGTTGAGGGAACGGAGGAAATGTAAATGAACAAATTTGAATTGCTAAAATTCGTTTCAAAATGCCCATTACCTGCAGGCACTCCTGCGCAGGAAGCCATAAAGATTGCTGCTTTAATACTGGCTACCTGTCTTGCCTGCAAAGTAGAGGAGATTTTGCAGGCGCTGAAAGATTCAAATGCTCCGGACATACTCGAAAAGGTGAAAAAGTAAAAGGGAGGTTAGATCATTATGTGTGCATTATTCGGTTGGATTGACAACAAGGGAATCGTTCCACACAAGACCTTGAAGAAACTTACACAGGCACTGGCGAACGCTGCGGAAGAACGAGGAACAGATGCTGCAGGCATCTCATACATTAAGAACGGTAAAGTTACAATTTACAAGCGCCCTAAGCCTGCTCATAAGCTGAGGTTTAGCATTCCCGATGGTACCAAAGCGGTCATGGGACACACCCGTATGACCACACAGGGAAATGAAAAGTTTAATTACAACAATCATCCGTTTCTGGGCAAAGCTGATAAAAGCTTTGCCTTTGCTCATAATGGAGTTCTTTGGAATGATAGTGAACTTCGTAAAGAAAAGAAGCTTCCCCCTACGCATATTGAGACGGACAGTTATGTGGCGGTTCAACTGATAGAATATCAGGGCAAGCTTGATTTTGACAGCTTAAAGTATATGGCTGAGACGGTGGAAGGCAATTTTACATTTACCGTTCTGGACGAGGATAATGCTTTATACATTGTAAAAGGAAACAATCCAATGTACTTGATTCACTTCGAGGCGCTTGGCTTATACATATATGCTTCGACTGAAAGCATTATGAAAAAGGCTCTGAAAAAAGTATTTCTGGACAGGTGCTCCTATCAGCGAATCGATACGGTTGACGGTGAGATTCTCAGAATCGACTGCAACGAAGTGGTTACTCGTGCTGAATTTGAGATGCATCAATCATCACATCTCTCAGGCTGGTATGATAATTCGGAATACGATTCAATGTACGAAGGCTTGCTTCTGGCTTACTGTGGATTATATGGAGTGGATCCTGAGGATGTGGCGCTCCTGCTCGACTATGGCTATTCATGCGATGAAATTGAGGAAATGCTCATGGATACTGATTTGCTCCGTGAGGCTATTCAGTTTGTAAGGCCTGGGGACGGAGCATGTTTGTATGAGGAGTGCTATGACGGGGTGTTCTGAATTCCGGGGCATCCCGAAAGTCCGCACCACTTTTTGAAATAGATTGGAGGATATATGGACAATTGTGTATGTGGATACTACAGGCTTTACGAGAGGATGTAAACAAAGATAGAATGCCCGCCCAAATGAAGGGGCGGGCTGTAAACTTATCTGCAGAAATACGATCATTAAAGCCCATCAATGCAACTCAGCAACAGCATGCAGTTCTTCTTGAAATTTGAGATCATCGCAGAAAACGCAGAGTAGTTAAACGCAGTCGGGCATGTTATCTTGTATGCATTACTGCTGATACCACTGGCAATATCGTAAATCTTTTTCATGCTTGTGTGAAGATGCTGTTTAGGCTTGAGCAGATCCACTACATCTTTGCAGTAACGTTCCAGTTCAGAATAGCTGTCCAACAAGCTGTTCTTCTGTTTTTCCAATTCGATTTCAAGATATGCTATCCATTGTTGATTAGACTTAGAATCGGTAAGTTTCTCTAACTCCGTCTGCTTATTGCATATTTCGGAGGTCTGGCGTTTAATGGTTTCTAATTCATCGTTTATCAAGCTGCAGAGATTCTTTATGGCACTTTTTTCAGGATCAGTTAATGTATAGGGAATAATTGACCTGTCATGTACAGCATCAACATGCGCTTTCGGATTAGAATGCTTATTCGCATTTTTGGCTGCTATCTCTGCACATCTATTTTCTATAATCGTATAGAATGTGTCGGCTAAACGCTTTGACATATTGTCTAATGTAATATCCGGAAATACCTTCTTGGCTCTTTCAAATAACTCCTCTTTATAAGATTTACCAAAAAAGTGATCTTGATAGGTTTTAGTATTCTTATGCTTTGTTTCATATAAGCTTTCAATATGCGCAGACAATTTGTCAACGCTTAATCCGGCATTCATTAGCATAGGTGCGAGACGGGTTATATTGTTCCCATTAAAATATTGTTTCAGTGTTGAGGCGGCAATATCGATCTGGTCTGGTTTGTTAACACTTTTTTGGAGTAGTGTTCGCAAGAAAAGTGTCTGATTTTTTGAATACCCTCTATCTATGTAGAGCAGTCTTATGATGGTTTTGAAATTCACGTTAATTCCTCCTAAAAAAGATAAGATAATCGAAAGGTATTGAAACATCTTTGTTTTTTGATATAGTAATAGCATGAGCAATAGCTCAAAAAACATTTGTTTGAGATTTCAAGCAGGTGAAGTGAACAGAGAGCGCCAAAAGGATCCTCAATTGAAGAAGAATTGCTCGGTTTTTTTGACGGTTATGAAAGGTCACCTACTTTTACGAAATCTGAAAAAATTTGAAAGGAGCCATTGTATGCTGAATCGTCAGACAACATTACCAAACAACATGGCATCAATTGAAGGCGGGAATACGCCCTATCCTTCGGATGTCAAATTGCTTGGAATCAACCAATTAAATTTACCAAATCTCAATGAGGCAGTTCAAAAATTAAACGGAAGCAGTAGCGTGGAATATGAGCTGTTCATTTCAAACGCATCGGCAACCCAGTATGGATATTTGAAGCTCAAGGGAGGGAAAGTAGTGAAATTCATTCTGCTTCTTGAACTTCATGTCATTTTTGTTCGGCCAGTGAAAACAATGGATACGAAGACTATCGGATACATTGTTAAATACTGCAAGGATGTGATGAACCATGCTACAGAAGCATATATTTCATGTACTGATTTTGAGAAGAATAAGGTGCATCAGCATTTTCAGCTGCCTCCTCAGTGCACGAAAGCTGGGAAAGAACTATGTGAAAATCTGGTGCAGACGTTGATCTTATCCAAGGAGGACAACGCTGATTTCATTGAGGTAGGCACGAAACAGGGATGGAATATCTATTTGGGTACGTATGTGAAATGGATGACTAAAGATTTTTACCCTGAAATACTTCAAAACGTAATTCCAAAGAGCATTGCGCATCGTGAAACTGCCAAATGCAGAAATAGATTTATTCCGTCTGTTCAAAGGAAAGAACAAGCATTTCGTAAGATATTTGATGAATCGCCCGAGATGAAAGTACACTTTCTTTTGAGAGTGAGCAGCTATATGCTGACGTTTGCTGGTGAATGCGGCATATACTTTGATCAAGTGATCGGAATAAAAACAACGAATATGGCTTATCATGCATTGCTGACCGCTATGTATGATAACGTGAACTATGGCCATGGTAATCTTTTGGTTTTGAGCAGAGACAAAGACATAGATCAAGCAACTCGCTGCTTAAATGACGCAGTATTGCTTGTGAACGATGACACCAAAGCGGATGAAAACCAAAAGCGTGAGAGCGGAATCCAAGCACTGCACAGAAGAGTGATTAACGCTAAGACTGACTATCTCCAAATTCCAGTTGTAGTGTCCAGTTGTGCCACTGTCCAATTGAGAACGGATCTCCTATGCACGATTTCCGGACTCGATGGGTACTATTGTATTACTCCTGCGGTTCTTACGGAATTGCTTGAATGGCATGATGCGACCATGATAGAAAAAATAAGTCAGCATCATACCGAATATATTGCTGTGTTCAATCGCCATATAAAAGAGTTAGGGCTAGAAACGCCATCTTTCATACCCGATCAGCGAATGCAGGTATTCCAGATTCTGCTTGCAGTACGTAGAACGTATGACGAGTATTTTGGAGCATTCTTCGGAGATCAAACTGAGAGTCAAGTGATTGAAATACTTGGAAGATATGATGACGTGGGTTCGAGCCCCAATGCATATATTCTAACAAGTTTCGGATGTTGCCTGAATCAGGAGATTAGCTGCGGACGTTTTCATTATATAAGGCGCACCAAGTACATTGTGTTTGATACGGAGACGGATTCAGCTATTGTCGATGATGACTACATTTATTTTGAAACGAAGCTGATCAAGGATCTTGCCCAACAAAAGCTGAACCTACGCAGTGTAAACTCGTTGACCGATGCATTGGGTGCCAATGACTGTCTTGTTGTCAACGACAAAAACAGCAAGTGCTATCGGTTTCATGTTCAAAGCTCTCAGGGTGAACCATATATGCTGTATACTTATGGGATCAACAAGAAGCTCGTTAATGCCGAGAACCGTAAAAAGCTTGATCTTGTCGATCTTGATAAGTTTTTGCTCAGCTATAGTGAGCTTGAAAAAACTGAAATATTGCCGCTGGGCAATGCCCCGGACGGAAGCTATATCGGAAAAGATATTGCGTACAAGAACAAGTCCAACGACAGCATTTTCATAACGGGTCAGTCCGGAAAAGGAAAGACCTTCTGTGCTTCGAATTTTCTGCCGCCGCTTGCAATGCTGGGGAGCAGGGTAGCTGTGTTTGATGTAAGTAAGTCCTTTACGCGTGGGGAATTGCTCCGAGCTCTTCCGGCTGAAGTAATTGATTCGCTGTTTAAGTTTGTGGAAATCGGTATGGAAGACGGGAAGATTCCGGTCAATCCACTATATATCGGGGATTGCCCCGGACTTCCTGCAAGAAAACGACGAATCGTTGGTTTAATCAAAGCAGCCGCCGGAAAATTAAACCAGTGTGACGCCAAAATCCTTACTGGCATTATCTCTGATATGTTGAAGAAAGACGCAAAAAATCCTTCGATCAGTATCGAGATGCTGCACAGTACACTTAAAAGTGGCGGAAAGACTGGTGCGATGGTACATGATCTGATCAGCGGCCTGCTGAATGATATCGAGAGAATCGGATGCGAGGATCAAGGCTGGAGCAACCTGTTTGACAGCAGCAAGAAAATCGTCGTATTCTCTCTGGGGGATGAAGTGGGTGACAATGTTCACGCATTGCTTGATATACTGATATCCTCAGTTTTCGAGTGGCAGAGGGATCATAATACCGCCCCATTGACGCTTGTAGTGGACGAAATTAAGGGTCAGAACTTTGCAGACGGAAGTCCACTGCATACGATCATAACCCAAGGACGTAAGTTCAATACCAAGTTAATAGGTATTACACAGCAATATATCTCACAGGGAAATCATGCGGTGGATGTTATGAAAGAGGCTGGAATAAAGATCTTCTTTGAGCCTGCAAGATCGCAGGATAGGATAGCAACTGAATTGGGCTATAAGTCCGGCATAGACGCCGGTTTTGGTTCCATGGGGAGAGGGGAATTCATCTTGAGCTGTGATTGCTACAGCAAGGTTGATGCAGTCAACGAACATGCAGTAATCAGATGTCAGACCATTCGATTTGTTGATACGCCTTTGTATCAGAAGTTCAAGAGCATGTATTGCAACATGGAACCGTGATTGCCGAATAGACTATCGTACATTCATTATACCGTTTCCCAATGAACAAGTCAAGCTTACAAGTGACATGTAATACGCCTGTCATGCATAAAATCCAGAAGAAGGGAGGGGGATGTCATGAAGCATGATATACATACCATCAGCATATTCAAATCGAAGGATGTCGAACTGCTGAAACAGGCAGTTACCGCCAAGATAGAGAAGCTCGTGAATGAGCAGGTCAAGAAAACGAACTGACACAAATATGGTGCAAGGGGAGGTGAGGTCAGTGCCGAAGGTGGGAATTTACTGCCGACTGTCAATCGAGGACAGAGACAAGTCAGGTGGTGATGACAGCGTGAGCATCCAGAATCAGAAGTCTATGCTGCGAGACTATTGCAGGGAACGCAACTGGGAGATATATGACATATATGTGGATGACGGCTACAGCGGCATTGACCGTAGCCGTCCTGATTTCAACAGGCTTCTTCTTGACTGTGAAAATGGCAATGTTGACATAGTGCTATGCAAGGATCAGTCACGTTTCTCCCGTGATACTGTGGTGATAGAGCAGTTTATTAATGACAAGTTCCTTGAATGGGGGGTACGGTTCATCGGAATTGCCGATAACGCAGATACCGACAGCGAGAGCTATAGTACGATGCGCCTGTTCACAAGTGCATATAATGAGATGTATGTTAAGGACATCTCCTCAAAGATTCGTCGTACGCTTGCATACAAGCGGGAGCAGGGTCAGTTCATAGGTTCGTTTGCGCCCTATGGGTACCTCATTGATCCAGAAGACAAGCATCACCTTGTTCTTGACGAGGAAACTGCTCCGGTGGTCAGACAGATGTTTAATATGTATGTCCGAGGCGATGGCTATCGGAAAATAGTTCAGAACCTTAATGATCGTGGCGTAATCAGCCCATCCGAATACAAGCGGCAGCAAGGTTCGAAATATGTAAACAGAAATGCTGATGCAAGCAATTCACAAGGAAAGTGGACGCAATCTACGATTGCAAGAATACTGGCAAATGAAGTATACACGGGTACGTTGGTGCAAGGGAAGTCCCACCATATCAGCTACAAGAACAAGAAACGAAAAAAAGTGGAGCAGGCCGATTGGGTGCGTGTTCCCCATGCGCACGAAGCCATAATAGACCAGGAAACATGGTCAAGAACACAGGAACGCCTAAACAGTCATGTAAGAGTCGGCAAGCGTTCGCAGGAACTCTCTCCTCTTTCAGGCAAAGTAAAGTGTGCCGTTTGTGGCCGTCCGATGAAACGGAACGTCTATTACAATAAGGCAAAGACAATACGATATTACAATCTTCAGTGCGCAACCTACAAGACAGGAGCGATGAATTGCCCGAACAGGACGAGTATCAGTGGTCTGGTGCTTGAACAGCATATATTGAACGAGTTAAACACCATCGTTGAGCAGTATTGTCAGTCTGATGAGATACATTTAACCGATATCCACAGCGAACAGATCAAGATGCTTGAGCGCAGGCTGAGTTCCATTCATGAAAGGCATAGATCAGCCAAAGAACGACTTGTGAAAATGTATAAGGATAAGCTGGATGGAGTTATCTCAGATGAAGACTTTTGCCTGTTTCGTCAGAGCCTCAGCGATGAAGAGAACAGGCTCACAGAGCAGATTACAGAGGTCAGCCAACAGATCAACGAATGCCGTATGAGGCAGGAGAATGCTAAGGGACAGAAAGCGCTTGTTGAGAAATATACGCACTTTGACAAGCTTGATCGCAACATCGTTGATGAATTTATCGAGCTGGTTGAAATAGGTATGCCAAACGAAAACGGTGAACGGGAGATACATATACATTGGAAGCTATAGTGGCACGCCTGGTATCGGGCGTGCCGTATTTTATGTTGAGTTGATATACATAGACTTGAAATCTTCACATGGATATGCTATACTTACACACAAGGTTGCTGTGCATATGCCGTTCAACTTGGTTTATGTTGATTCGCCACACGGCGGCATGGACGGTGGCTGCTCCTCTGCGGCTGGCGTGCCGGAAAAAGGGATCAATCTGAATATCCTGCTGAACCTGCGGGATCTGCTGTCCGTGTCCGGTTATGAAGTTGTGGTGACCCGGGATACGGATCGCTCCATCCACGACAGCGGCATTGAGGGCATTGCCAACCAGAAAAGCTCCGATATGGATAATCGGCTGGCGATTTTCAACGAGCGCAGCAATGCTGTTTGTATTTCCATTCATCAGAACCAGTTTACGGATCCCAAATACAGCGGCGCCCAGATGTTTTACGCTCCCACCAACAAGGACAGCGAACGGCTGGCGCAGAAGCTGCAAGGTTCCTTTCATACCCGGCTTCAGCCGGACAATGACCGGGAGATCAAGCAGTGCGGCAAGGAACTGTTTCTGTGCTATTTCAGCAAGAATCCCACAGTGATGGTGGAATGCGGCTTTTTGTCCAATCCAGAGGAGGCTGCAAGGCTGACGGATGAAGCATATCAGCGTCAGGTGGCATTTACGATCTACGCAGGCTTGCAGGAGTATCTGGCAGGCTGAGAAAAAGGAGAACAGGAATGGCAAAAGCAAGGACTGTGTATGTATGTACGGAATGCGGCTATGAAAGCCCCAAGTGGAACGGAAAGTGTGCCGGCTGTGGCGCATGGAACAGCCTGGAGGAATCGACTCCGGCACCGGCTGTCAAATCCGCTCCCGGCGCACGGGCTTCAGTGGATCTTTCTGACCGGATCCTGGAGCTTTC
>UMFP01048231.1_pt1 | contig 23296 bp, 25 predicted proteins | sample 1965031 | NCBI WGS metagenome assembly UMFP01 (sample SAMEA4836048, study PRJEB28245) | human gut metagenome | biome: gut microbiome; material: fecal sample | place: Denmark | collected 2008
TTATCCCTATAATTGTTGGTTTTATTCTACCTAATGTCTTGTTCTGGTTTAAGGGAATCAAAGCTTCTTTATCGGATTTGCTTGTACGTTGGTTAAAGTCAGTCATTGGTCATAAGTATAGAACATGCCCATTTTGTCATGAATCACATTTATTCTTTCGATACACAGAAGACCGCACAGCTGCTTATTACTATCTCTTGACAGAAGATGATAGTCTTGTGGCCATTGGAGATTTTGATACTAGTGATCATCCTGCACGTTTCTTTTTAAGTAACGATGAATCACATTTTGATGAGCTGGTTGATACCATGCTACCTTATATGTTGCCTGGAATGGAAGAGGTGGTCTATGTAGGTGGCCGACAACAGCGATTGGCTAGAGAATTGTATTGTGTCGATTGCCAGGAACGAGTCAGTGAAGATAGTGGAGTACAATTTGGTGAAGTACTTTTAAGTGAGCATCGGCATGAAGATCATAAAGTTCTTGTTTTGTTTTAGGTATTGAAGTTATTTTTGAATCAAAACAGCACCATTTCAAGTAGGACAAAAGATGTTGTTTCATTGACAATATTTTCCTTAATTGAAGTATATTTTAGTGTTTATTACTATTTTTTCGGAAGTTATATCTCTTGACAAGGATTAAATTTTTCGATAATATTAATATTCAATAAAATTAAAAGGAGATGTTGTGAAATTATTTGTTAAATATGGGATATTTCTTTTTGCTTCTGTTATAGCTTTGAACTCCTATAATATTAAAGCTGATGAAAATGTAACAACAAGTACAGATACTAATGTAAGTGATACAAAGGAATCAGCTACGCATGAGATAATTATAGGAAATAATGCGAATTCACTTTCAAGTTTGAAGCAAGACTAAAAGAATGGAAGTACCGAACCGACTATTACTAATGTTGAAATTTCTGGAGGTGTAGACCCATCAGTTACAGGCACTGATTTCTTTAAGGATGTTGAAATCAATCTTGAAGGAAATAACTTAACTGATGATAACTTCTTAACAGAAGAGGGACTTCATTGGTCAGACAAGACATATACAGAAATTATACAGGGAAAAGAAAATGGTATCATAAATGATCCTGAGAGGTTTGGGGCTTCTAATACACCCTCTACACCTGTTATAGCTTATAGCACGAATGTAGGAGATAGCGGTCGTATCAATTATATAGGTAAGACTTTATCAGGGATAGAGTTAGACTTACTGTGGACTGTTCTAGACAGTGATAAAGATGAATGGGCCTCTAACTCTGGATACAATGATAATCGTCCTAAAGGACTTGGATTTGCTGGAGAGCAGTCAATCTTGGGTGCAACAGGAAATTCAATTGTTATCTTATATAATAATGCAAGCAATCTTGCTCTCCATTATCAAATTGTCAAGCATGGAACAAAAATAGAACAGCCTGTGGTAGTAAGTTTCATATCAACAGATATTGATGCAGCCCAAGGGGTACAGACCAATCTTGCAAATTTGGTTGAAATTATTCCAACGGAGTCTAATCTTGTAAAAAAAGATGGTATTATTTATGATACAACACCGGGTGTAGTAGGCCTTAATGGGTCTAAGGATTTGCCGAAGGGTGGCTATTTAGGTGCAGGTTTTATTTCAAATTTTGATTATACCTTTTATTCGCCAGCACCAGAAAGAATTAATGATTCTTATCACTATCCAATGGCTGTTCGATATGACATTTTTGGAAGCAGTTTACAAGCAAATATCAAATCTCGCATTTCTAGGTCCATTATAGTTCAGTATGTAGACAATCATGGCAAAGAACTGAAGAAGACAGAATTTTATAAAGGCTTTGATGATGAATCCTATAAGGTTGATTCTATAAGGATTAAAGACTATCGCTTAATTGATGTAAAGAAATTCTCAGAAAGCTGGGGTAGGACAAGGATTCAGTTTGCTTATCAGAAAGAATTTCCAGTTACTTTAAAATTCCAAGATGAAAATGGCAAAGTCTTATCTGAGAGTGTGAAATATATTGCACTTGATGGCCAAAAGGTGACACATACACCAAAAGTAATTAGTGGCTATAGAACGCCAGAAAGATTTGAAGTTTTGGTTAACCAACCACTTACAAAGATTTTTACTTATAAGAAAATTCAACAACCTATACATCAAGTTCTGATAAATAAGAATAAAGGTAAAGAACCTCAGTCACACATAGCTTTAGTTGGTCATACCTTGGTGCCACCAAATAGTTCTAGCCAATCATATGATACTAGAGTGCAATACCATTCTTCAAAAAGCTATGTTCCAACGCCGACTTTTTCTCATTATGGCAACCATTTAGGAATAGAACAATACAATAGTCCAGGTTTACCAATTCCAAAAACTATACCTAAGAGTCAAAAAAAGAGTCAAGAAAAACCATCAAAAAATGAGAAGCAGAAAGATCCATTCTTAGTCAATACCAATATGACTATGGATGAAAAAAAGGACTTTCTTACTTATATTAAGTCGGTTGGTGATGAAGCTCGGAAAAAATATGGTAAAGATCATGATAAAATTAATCATACAATTGCAAATGCCATTGCTCGAGTTCCTTATGCTAATGATAAGCTACAATCAATGACAAATGACTTTGGTGAAGCTTCGGAATTTTTAACTTCTGATGTTGATTATTTACTAGGAAAATCACATACTGATAAATCTTACACAATAGATTTCCCACATCTGGCAGCTCCAATTGCTACCTCTTATAGAAGTGGATTTTTAAAAGAAATAGTTAAATTATTTGCAGGGCTGTCCCCGTATAATACTCGTTTATCTACTGAAGAGATTCTCTTCCAAAATAACTCCTTAGTGGGGGACCTGCTAACTACTATCGATAAAAAGGATTTCCTCACGGATATTGATGCTTATATCTTGAAATATCATAGTGAGTTTAAAGATATGGATCTTGATCAAGCCATTGAAAAATATTACAGTACTGATAATCTGGAACAGAAACGCCAAGAATACTATTCTCAAGCCTTAGAAGAGCAGTCGAAAAATACACCTACAGATAGATATATGAGTCTCTTATTAATTGGAAGCGTTGCAAGTTTGTCTGGTATAGCATTGATTGCCTTAAAAAAACTTAAAAATATTGATGCTGTTATCAAACAACCGCTAAAATTCTTCGAGAAAAACCTTACTACTCCAATTAGAAGAAATTTGGTTAGAATGAGCAATGATACCATACAAACCGTTTCTAAAATTAACAAAAACTTCATCAAACCAGTAGCTAATTTTACTATTAATAAAATCGCAAAACCAGTATATAATAGTACTAGGACTGTTGCTAAGCCAATTGTACAGTTTGTTAATAATACAGTGGTTAAACCTGTTGGTAAAGTGGTTTACAACAATATAAGTAAGCCAGTCTATAATCGTATCGTTAAACCAGTATCTGGGTTTGTCAATAGGAACATTATCAAACCAGTTTATAATAAGATAGTTAAACCTGTTTACAACCGTGTTGTGAAACCAATTGTTAGACCAATTTATCAAAAAGTTGTTAGACCAATTGCAAAAGCAACAAAACGTTATATTGCAAGACCTGTCGTAAATGCTGTAAAACGTTTTGTTGTTAATCCAGTCAAGAGATTGTTTGGTCGTAGAAGAGGAAAGAGAAGATGACAATGAAAAAAAACAATATTTTAGGGATTTTTGTAGGACTATTTATAGGGCTGGTTACAGTCTTAGGAATGAGCCTATTTACCTTTATTAATTTAAAATTTAACTCTGTTTATTATGCTCAGCATATTCCTCATAAAGAGGGAACAGAACCGGACATCATTATGCTGATGGAGAATATGGGTTGGGCCTATACACCGGAAATAGATGGTATTAGCTATGATGATGATGGAATGTACGCTATAACTAGAAATAAAGGAACGAAAACGTCTATATTAGGTCTTTCAGGTGATACTCTATATTTTAGTTCGGCATCGGGTGATGGCTATCTTTTAAATCATGATTTTTCTATCAAAACTGCTCTTGACAAACGTTATCACAAGATTAAATATAATCAACGAAAAGTCCAAAAAGAAATTAGAGAAACTGTTCAACCTGTGATTGATGTTCAATCAAAACCATTAATCAATCTTCAATGGTTGTTTAATCTACTTTACCGAAGTAGGTTTAATTAGAGAATAAGATAACATAGAAGCATTTTGTAAGATTATTTATATCTAAAGATGAGTTTATCTATATTACGGCATTTACTGTGAATTTAATTCAGGACACCTTGCAGGGTGTCTTTTTTATTTACTAAATTTGAAGTATTACTACTGATTTTAAAGTTTTTTAGAGCATGTAGAATTACTCACGCGCGTGAGTCGGACATCCTGTAGGTTTCAAATACAAAAAAACTAGGGCGATGGCCCTAGTTTTAAAGGAGGTTTGTTCGCATCTGGGTTTGTAGGAGATTATGATGCGAACTGGATTGGATTAGGAGTCTCTATTTCTATTAGGAGGATTAGAGACTGAAAGGATTAATTTTCGAGTGTAGTTTCATCGAACTACAAGAAAATTATAGCAGTTTATGGGGAAGGACACAATGGAGTTAGGGGGTGTCACACCCCCCATTATTAGAGAATAACTGACTTAAGGTGTAGTGGTATGTTTTATTGTGTGCTATCCTATAATTAGGCTAATAAATAACATGACTAACAAGGAGAAAATGATTATGGTTGGAAGTAGTGAACATGATTTAGAGAGAGACAGTGAATTAATGCTTATTTCCAAAATTCTCAACTTCTCAAGTGAAGACGGTCATGAGTATAAATTTTTACTGGTAGTAGACACCGGTAATAAATTTGCTACAGCAATCAAGAAAAGTGAAAGAACCTCAGAAAAATCACTAGAATTGCTAAAAAATACTTATATGATTGATATTAATGAGTATCCAAATGCGATTGATGAAGTAAGTAAGAGGTCACTTACTTTAAAAGACTTAACTCAATTGTTTCCAAAGTTAGTAACAGTTTATGAATTTGTAAATAATAGAGCCCTATCTTATGGCTGGAGGTTTGGTTTTCAGAACCAAAAATTTGCAACCTCAGAGATAAATTTGGAATTAGCGGAACGTATAAAGAAAGAGCTGACTTTACGAAAATCATACCTTAAACGTTTCATATCCAATAGAGAAATAGAGGAACTAGTGTTTCTTCAAGATCTTGAAGAGGGCTTAATTGGGGGAGCGTATTCCGATAGAGTTGACCAATTAGGTTTTTATCCAATAGAACCTATTACTTTTGAAGAAGAAATTCCATTTTATTGGCCAAGATTTATATTATTTGGTCAAAGAAATCGAAGACTTAAGGCTTATGGTTATCCTCTGATTGAGAATGAGATTACAAACACTTACTTAGGTTTTGTTAATGAAGTACTATCATTTTATGATGACGCTGTAGGCTCAGACCTTATACAAAAGATTTAATGGGTTTTATTTTTATAGTGAACCTTCCATTGTAGAGTGCTATAATATCAATCGAAGAGAATTGTCTTAATGACATAAAGTATCTAACAGTAATACCTCATTATTTTTCGTTATTGTAGTCTTTTGTTATTTAAAGAGGTGGAATTATGAATTTTGTAGCTAGAATTAACTTGAAAACTAACACACCTTATCGTGACGAATTAATCGATTTTTGTTTAAAAGGAGAACAACAGTATTTGGCTATTGGTTGGAGCCGAATATATGGTGAGGGAGAAGTATTAACTTATTCTGAATTTTATGAACGACTTCGTCAAGAGCCTGGTCGATTAAATACTGTGTTGAATATCTTTAAGGATACACATGAAGATAATTTGTTTTGGACACGTGATTTAGATGGTAATTATTGGATATGTAGAGCTAAAGGTGAGGTACTTACAAGGTGTGACAAAAGATTAGACATAGGAGCACTTTTACCGATAGATGCTTATAATTTCGGTATGCAAGTGCCAGGACAAATTAAGGCAGCATTTAACAGAGCTAATGCTGGAACGGCTCAGAAAATTTATGATGCTATTATAGTTGAGTACTCAAAAGCTATTTATAATAAACTTTCTCAAACGAATCACTACGAGGTTGCTCGTTTAGAAGGTAGTTTATTGGATAACCTGCCTGATTTTGATTTGGAAGAGCTAGTGATTTCCTATATACAGGTAAATTATGACTATTATGTTCTTTCGAATTCTATTGCAAGTAAATCGACGACTATAAAAGTAGAATGCGAGTTTTTATCTAGAGATCCTAAGCGGGTGAGAAAGGCAGTTGTTCAAGTAAAGGGTAGAAAAGCCGAAGCACTTGATGCATTACAATTTGTGGATTTTACCCAGAATGGTTATGAGGTGTTCCTCTTTGCACCAGAAGTATTAAATGCTTATAAGTTAGATAATATTATCGTTATTACGCCAAATGAATTGCTTGACTTTTACGAGAATTATAAAGTAATACTTCCAGACTCCATCACACAGTGGGAGAATTTATACTAATCTAGTTTACTATTTGTGAATCTTCAATTATGAGTAATGATTGAACTCATTTTCTTTTATACATATGGAACTATTATGTACTTACAATTGTAGTCAAAGTGTTGAGGACACTCTTCAGTGAGTTTCCAAATGCTGTTGCCATTGATGCTGGCTTTTCGTCATCCGCTGTGAAAATGATATAGCCTATAATTAAAGACACCTTCACTGGTGTTTTTTTACTTATGAATTCCATAGTAATGGCTATATAAGCCTTTAGTCTATGCAGAGTATTCACGCGCGTGAGAAGGAACTTTTAACCAAGATAACTTGTAGGGAATATCTTTACCAAAAAAGGGGTATTGTATTTTGGCTATAATAGACTTATGATGGTAGTGTAAAATAAGTTGTGTAAACACAAAAAGGAATAAATCCGTTATAGTAGAGTTGCGAAACATTACTAGAAAGAGATTTATTCCTATGACTCAGTTTACCACAGAACTACTTAACTTCCTAGCCCAAAAGCAAGATATTGATGAATTTTTCCGTTCTTCTCTTGAAAGAGCTATGAATGAGCTGCTTCAAGCAGAGTTGTCGGCCTTTTTAGGGTATGAGCCTTATGATAAAGCTGGTTATCTTACAGGCAACAGCCGTAACGGAACGTATTTACGTAAATTTGAAACCAAATATGGGACTGTTCAGTTAATCATTCCCAGAGATCGTAATGGAGACTTTAGTCCAGCTTTGATTCCTGCTTATGGGCGTCGTGATGACCACTTGGAAGTGGAAGAGATGGTTATCAAACTCTATCAAACTGGTGTGACGACTCGAGAAATTAGTGATATCATCGAGCGAATGTATGGTCATCACTATAGTCCTGCCACAATTTCTAATATCTCAAAAGCAACTCAGGAGAATGTCGCTGCTTTCCATGAGCGAAGCTTAGAAGACAATTACTCTGTTTTATTTCTTGACGGAACCTATCTTCCATTAAGACGTGGAACCGTTAGTAAAGAATGTATTCATATCGCACTTGGCATTAAACCAGAAGGTCAGAAGGCTGTTCTTAGATATGAAATCGCCCCAAATGAAAACAATGCTTCTTGGTCCACCCTGCTAGACAAGCTTCAAAACCAAGGAATTCAACAGGTTTCTCTTGTAGTGACCGATGGCTTCAAGGGACTTGAGCAGATTATAAGTCAGGCTTACCCATTAGCTAAACAACAACGTTGCTTAATTCATATTAGTCGAAATTTGGCTAGTAAGGTGAAACGATCTGATCGGGCAGTTATTCTGGAGTAATTTAAAACGCTTTATCGTGCTTAAAATTTAGAAATGGCAGTACAAGCTTTAGAGGACTTTATCGCTGAATGGAAACCAAAGTATAGGAAAATCATGGAAAGTCTGGAGAATACGGATAATCTTTTAACTTTTTATCAGTTTCCCTACCAGATTTGGCATAGCATTTATTCAACAAACCTCATTGAGTCTCTTAACAAAGAAATCAAACGTCAAACGAAAAAGAAGGTTCTTTTTCCTAACGAGGAGGCTCTGGACCGTTACTTAGTTACTTTGTTTGAAGATTATACTTTCAAGCAAAGTCAACGCATCCACAAAGGGTTTGGCCAATGTTCTGACACACTTGAAAGCTTATTTGATTAACACTCCGTAACTCTACTTGAGTGTTTACACAAAATTATTGACGGTATCGAGTTTGAAGATAAAAATATGATAGAAAATTGTGGTTTACGTGAAACTTATAGAAAACATGTAAGTTCTTTTGAAAATATAAGAATGCTAAGGAGTTTTATAGAGAAGGATATATTTCAAATTATTTTTGAAGAACTAGTTAATCACAATAATAGTTTGACTTAAGTATAGCATTGAGATCTCTGGCTCTCTTTTACTTACTCTCATTTTTGTACTGTGATACCTTTTCCAAATCATCCTTGTTATCCTTATATCATTCCTAAGAAAATTAGGTTTTGATTTTCTATCGGGGGTTTTGGGGCGTAGCCACCAAGCTATCTTATCGTAGGCTGTCAAAACTGGAAGGTTTTGGTCGGCTGGCGATATGATTTTTGCGATATTGTGGACACAATATCTGAGCTCACAAAGACCGAACAAGAAATGAGAGAGGTCTTTAGGAAATGTGCTGACAATGTGAGGTAGCCTGACACTGTCAGACAAGTGTAATTCTGAAAGGATGGCAAGATGGGACAAGAAATTAAGTTAATTCGAAAGCAATTTAGGAATCATAAGACAAGGAGAAAAAACGATAAAAGAAATGATGAGGGAACAAGAAGTGGATAGCTTCTCAGAATTTCTTTGCCAAAATTTATTGAAGTAGGATTATCAGGATAGAATTTTTGTAAGTTGGTTTTCCCTTTGGCAATCTAAAAAGTTTGAGCAGATTAGTAGAGATGTGCATGAGGTTTTGACTGTCGCAAGAGAAAATCACCAAGTGACTTAAGAGCATGTATCAATCTTATTGACCTGCGTTCAAGAATTGATTGCGGAAGTCAATCAAACATAGCCACTTAGTCGTGAGTTTCATGAAAAATATATGGGTTAGGAGGCTGCTATGGTTTATCGTTATCGTACCAACCTCAAAAACGTGTTTCGAACAGATTCAGAATTACATCAATTAAATGAGCGAACTGCTAAGAGTAATTGCCAAAATTTCTCAGTCTATGCTAGGAAAGTATTATTTAATCCAAACATGTCCTTTGTCACAATTAACATGGACGCTTATGACTAGCTTATGTTTGAATTGAGACGGATTGGGAATAATATCAATCAAATTGCGCGTGCTATCAATCACAGCTATCTGATTTCCCAGGAACAGATACAAGAACTGAGTAAAGGAGTCGGAGAGTTGGCCAAGGAAGTGGACAAAGAATTTCAAGTGGGGGAGACAAGATTAAAGGAGTTTCATGGTAGTCACAAAACATTTTGCGACACACGGTAAAAAGTATCGTAGGCGTTTGATTAAGTATATTCTCAATCCCGATAAAGTGGACAATTTGAAATGGATATCTGATTTTGGCATGAGTAATTGCTAGGAATTTTCTAGCTATGCAGAAATGGTTGAAATGTACAATCTTAACTTTACCAATAATGATAAGTTATATAAATCAAGAAATAATCGACAAGAAAAACACCAACAAAATATTCATGCTCTTCACCTCATTCAATCATTTTCTTCTGAGAATAATTTAACTCCAGAAGAAATTAACCGTATTGGTTACGAGACTATGATGGAATTAACTGGAGGTCGTTTTAAGTTTATCTTAGCAACTCATTCAGACAAAGATCATACCATACCTTAAGCAATGCCAAAGACAGTAATTCAGATAAAAAATTGATATGGAATTATGCCTTCGAACGAAACATTCGTATGATTTCAGACCGCATTTCTAAAATGGCTAGGACAAAAATTATTGAAAAGCGTTACTCGTATCGTGACTATCAAAGATATTCGCAGTCTAGTCATAAATTTAAATTGAAGAAACGACTTAATTTTTTGATGGAGCAGTCAAAGTCTTTTTAGGATTTCTTGGAAAAAGTAGAGCAGTTACATGTATATATTGATTTTAGTCAGAAGCATAGCCGCTTCATGATGACGGATAGAGCAATGACAAAATCAATTAGAGGAAGCCAACTTAGTAAACGAGATTTATACGATGAAGAATTTTTCCGTACACATTTTGCCAAGATAGAAATTGAAAGTCAGCTAGAGTTTCTTTTGGGACGTGTCAATTCTTTAGAAGAGTTACTGACAAAAGCAAAAGAATTGAATCTAACTATGGACTTAAAACACGAAAATGTAACTTTTATCTTGGATGAAGAGAGTCAAAAGATAAGTTGAGGTTATAAAAAATAAGTGATAAGAAATTATATGATGTCAATTTTTTTCAAGATTATTTTAAAAATAATGAGGTCGGTGTTTCAGAAGGATTAGAACATTTACATGAGCAGTACCATGCTTTCAAAGATGAACGAGATAAGGAGAAGATTTCCACTGAAGAAATTGAGGAAGCCTTTGAGGAATTTAAGGAAAAACGAGATGCCATTCATAAATTTGAAGTAAAACTTGCAGAACACCAAATGGAAAAGTTAGTTGATGTGGGAATTTATTTCAAGGTGTTTTTCGATATTGAGCAGAGTGGCCTTATTTTCATTTCTAACTATCATCTAGATATTATTGAAGAAGACAATCATAAACAATATAATCGAGAGTATATCAGATTGCTATGAAATTCTAGCATGTCACTACAAACGCACGAAGAATATATCGCTTTCAGAAAAATATATTCATAATGACAAAATCAACCAAAGTAGTACACTATGTATGAGGGTACTACTTTGATTGATTTTATTAGTTCTATTGACAATTGCGCAGCTGAATTGGATAGTCGTCAATCTTGGAAAATTCGCTATCCTTTATCAACCTTTCTATTTCTTGTCTTCGTTTGTCAGTTAGCAGGCATTAAAACCTGGAAGGAGAAAAAAATCTTATAGAAATGGATGACCCCTTATTTACGAACTACGTTGATTTGAATGAAGATTGTCCGTCTCATGCTTATTTTCTTACCCAAATCCAAACGATTAAGCACTGCTAAGCAAAATTTATTCATTACGTTTAAATTAAAAGCTAAATGTTTATTCAAGGTCTTAATGGAATCTTCTCGAAAAACAACATCTTGCAGCCAGTGACCTCGGACATAGTCCGCAAATTAACTAGCACTGACCTGACAACTCAATAGAAAGTAGCGGAACTCTTCACTTTCTTGTCTATTCTTATCAATATGGATACGAGCTAGTCCGATACTTTGAATATGCTTAAAATCAGAATGATTTTCCCTCAACCAACTGACACCAGGAATTACTTCAAACTCTCTCGTCTTAATTTGACCAAGAGCCTTTTCTACTGTTCTATAATAAGTTTCTTGTTCAGTACTCAGCTTAAAAAAGGGATAATATCCTCGTAAAATGTCTTATGATTCTCTTTAACGGCTAAGCAATAATCGCCTTTTTCCTGATAATCTTACTGGTAATTGTAGTCTGAGTCCTCATCGCATCTATATTGGCCATACAACCCTCAACTGAAATTATATCCAATAATTCTAGGCTATAATTTCATTACTCTTCTCATTAGTCGCTACTTGGCCATAAAGAATCCCCAAATCAGTCGAATACGCGGTCACAGTATGCAGATCTTTCTGTGTATCACTGCCATTACCTCGAATAGTTTTACCGTCAATGGCTACGAGTTGTTTGGAAAAGCTAAACAAAATCTTAGAGGACAAGTCTGCTTTTCTAGAATTTTTGACCACAGTAGTGTCACTTCTACTAAAAACTTGGGGATCTAATGTTGCAAAGAAGATGAGAAGGATAATGTTAGATAACAAATGTTTGATTTCCAATGACTTTCTATTGTCTTGGACACTGACTAAGAAATTGACTATTCTATCCATAATAATATCCTCTACTATCAGTAGAGCGAAGAATTTGAAATTGTGTCATCAAATTGTTTTCAAATAACGAAATTTTCTTCATGGGTTAGTCGTGTAGCTTGTGTTTTTGAAAAGAAACAAATTGATAAAAATGATACAATGGAATTATCTAATCGTTTTAGATTGTAACAAATATGAGAAGCATAATAGTGAATTTGATAATTTTTTTCATGCTTAGAACTCCTTCTTATTATATTGGAGATATTGTAGCATATTACTAAATTCTAGATCTTCTGTTTTGTATATCTGTAAAAGAGAGGGAATATATTGAAAGATTTTGGGAAAATTTTTAAAATATTACGAGAATCAAAAAACTTTTCTTTAAGAGAAGCCTCAGAAGGCACTATATCTATGGCACAATTATCAAGGTTCGAGAGAGGGCTGAGTAGTGTATCTATTGATTCATTTTTTCAATGTTTGGATAATATAAACGTACTGTTAGATGAGTTTCAAGCTATATATAATAATTATACTTTAACAGATGACATTAGGTTTAATAAAGAGTTATTTGAAGCATATCTAAATAATAACTATTTGAAATTAGATAAATTCTTAAATGATTTAGAGATGGAAAAACTCAAGTATCCTAATAAAAAATCTTTATATTTAAATAGTGTAATAGTGAAAATAGTTATATATACATGTGATCAAAGCAGAAAAGTTCCTAAAAAAGATGTAAACTATTTAGTTGATTATCTTTTTTCGGTTGAACAGTGGGGACGGTATGAATTGTGGTTGTTCATTAATAGTGTGAACGTTCTTACTATTGATACCTTAGTAACTTTGTCGTCTGAAATGCTTAGTCGAGTGCAATTTTACGACGAGTTGTTAGAGAATCGCAGAAAGGTTTATCAAATGCTTTTAAATGTTGTTACGATTTGCATTGAAAGTGACTGTCTAGCTCAAACACTAAAATTTATGAAAATTTTAGATTCTCTCCAATTGTCGGAAGCAGATATATTTGAGAGAATTATACTTCGTTTTAATAAAGCATTTTATTCTTTTAAAAGAGGAGATAAAGCTTCAATGAAACTGATGTTAGAATATATCGATATGTTAAAAAGGTTGGATTGTATAGGAACCGCAGAAAAATTATTTAGTTCAATTAGTGATTTTGTGAATATGTAAAAAATAAAGGAAGATACAATTGAAGTTATAAAATAAGATTGAGGTGACGACCTCAGTCTTATTTTTTATGGAGGAAGAATTATGTATCAAAAACCAACAATTGAAAAAATTGAAGATACTAAGATTATTGCTACAGTTGTGGCAACTATCTTTGCTTAAACTATCATTCAATTTTTCTTACGGGACGAAATATGGAACAAAAGTACTTTTGTTCCATATTTTTATAATTTTGAGGTTGATAAAATGTTAAAAAAACAGAAATTGTCACTAACAGTTCTTACGTTATTATTGTTGAGTGATATTGGTATACTTGGATTTGGTCAATATTTTTTTAGGATACTATTTTCATTTTTTTTATTAGTTGTAGTTATTACTTTTTTACCATTATTAAGACAGAAAATTAATTATTCTTACTGGCTACAAGTAATTCTTTTTGGGCTACCAATGTTGCTCCCAGCTTTTTTGTTTCAAGTCAAGAGGATTTCATTCGCTGTGGGGGACTCAATGAGCTTCATAAGTTTTTTGTTAAGTTTTATTTTCTTAATTGTAACTTTATTTCTGTTACATTGTAAGGATTATGAGATGAAGCTATCAAGTCCCACTTTTAATTTAAATCTCTCAAAAAGAGAGGTATTTTTAACTATTTTAGCTATGTTATATAGTATTTTTGCAGAAGAGATGTATTTTCGGTTCTTTATTCTTAGTGAGTTGAAGGACTACAACAATTATTTAAGAATTCTGATTTTAATATTTTCTGGTTTTTTATTTGTCAGTGCACACTATTTAAATAGATGGGCAACGACAATGTTTACTTATAGAAATTATGTATCACAGTTTATTCTGAGTATGCTTTCTGGAAACATTTTTTTGATGACAGACTCACTATTGTATCCTTTAATATTACACATAACCTATAACTTTCCAGAAATATTTTTTATTTTAAAGAGATTGAAATATCAGCAACGACATTATGAAAATGATGAACCTTTCTTTGATGATTATTAGAATAGGAGTATCTATAGAAATGTTAAATATAATTAAATCTGTGTATAAAAAAAATCGTGTCTCAATGTTACGTGCATACCCCATCTCATTTATTCTTCAACGTGTTTTAAGTTCAATTTTTGCTTTATTAACGCCAGTGCTACTATATTATTTTGTTTTCAATGGAAAAATTGGGAATGAATTTTCTAATAAGGCTTCAGGAATGAATTATTTATTGTTTGTTTCACTGGGATATGGGGCTTATGCAGTTTCTATTGCAACATTGATGAATGTTGGACGAAGTCTTATTTTAGAGATTCGCGAAGGAACTATTGATTCGTTTCTTCTATCTCCAGCTTCTAGATTGGGTTACTTTCTAGGGACTTTCGTAGAACAACTTGGACGATCAATTATAGAATTTTTTTTAGTTATCATTTTTTCAGTATTCCTAGGAGTTAGATATAATTTTGAAAATATTATTAGTATGTTTTTATTAGTATTTTTTATTGCAATAGTGAGTTTTTCAATGACTTTAATCCTTTCCAACATTATGGTATATACAAGGGATACGTTCATAAGCCAAAATACACTTTTTATTATATTAAGTTTTTTATCAGGAGTATCATTTCCTGTTACTTATCTTCCAAAGCAATTACAATTTTTTAGTAATTTAATACCTTTGACTCATGCGATTAATGTTTTACGAGATGTATCTACTGGCAATATCAGTACATCTACGGTATTTTCAAGTATTCTAGCAATTATAGAAGGAGTGATTATTTTTTATTTAGGATATAGATGGTTTGAAAAATTAGAAAGAAAGCTAATTGAGGAGGTCTTTTCATAAATGTTAGAAATGAAACAAGTGTATAAAAGTTATTCTGAAAATAGTGAAAAAAACTTTTTTAAAAGATTTTTAAAAAAAGATAGACAAAGAAGAGATGTTATTAAGGGAATTGATATACAAATTCCTAAAGGAAAAATAGTGGGATTACTTGGCATAAATGGTGCAGGGAAAACAACTACTGTTAGAATGCTTTCAACATTACTAACGCCTAGTAAAGGTGAGATACTAATTGATGGTATTAATATTAATAGTGATGAAAAAGGTACTAAAAAAAGGATTAACGTTATCTCTGGGGGAGAGCGAAATTTATATTGGAGATTGACAGGAAAAGAAAATTTAGAATATTTTGGAAGTCTATATGGGATTGATAAAAAAGAACTAAATAATCGAATTGATAAGTGTTTAAAACTTGTTAAATTAGAGGATTCTTCAGATATTCCTGTTGAAAAGTATTCCAAAGGAATGAAGCAAAGACTTCAAATTGCTAAAGGTTTAATAAATAATCCAGAATATATTTTATTAGATGAACCTACCTTAGGATTAGATATTGTAATTGCAAAAGAGTTACGACACTATGTTCTAAAACTTGCAAAGGAATTAAATAAGGGAATTCTTTTAACAACTCATTATTTAAAGGAAGTAGAAGAGTTATGTGATTATATTTACTTATTGGATAATGGGAAAATTTTAAATGAGGGTTCTCCATCTGAAATAGTCAAAAGTGTTAGTCCAGAAAAAATTGTAAAAGTTAAATTTGTTAAAAAAGACAAAAGAGATGTGAAAGATGCAGTTGATAAATTAGATATTCCTATTAAGTGTACTTGGGATAATGATGAGTCAATTATTCTAAAATCAAAGAAAAATATTATTCAAGAATTTATATCTGTATGCAGTAGTTATAGTAGCATTTCTATTGAATCCATAAGTATAGTTGAACCATCACTAGAAGATTCATTAATGGAGATTTGGCATGATAAATATTAAAGAAGAATTTATAATGTTGAAAGCAGAAATTGTAAAACAACAAAAGAATTATCAAAATTCGTTAAGTAATATTATGTCCTTAATAGTTTGGCCAATTATAATTTTTTTCCAGACTTTTTATACTTATAAATCATTTGATTTATATTTTCTTAAAAGATTTGGAATAGAAAATCAAACGGATTTGTTAATATTTCTTATTACGGGGACATTGGTATATAACTGTTATTGGTCAATGGTACAAAGTGCTTTTCTATTAACATTTGAACGACAAAATGGAACTTTAGAAGCGGTTTTTATAACTCCTACTTCTTTAACTAATTTCTTGTTGGGACGTGCTTTAGGTGGAATTTTAACGAATATTGGAATGTTTTTATCCTTTATTATTATTTTGTTTGTAATAGTTGGAACAGTTTCAGTTGAGTTGATTTGTTCTTGTTTACTATCATTAGTGGTGATTATTATTTCATCAGCCATTTGGGGGGCTTTTATAAATTCACTATTTTTAACTTCTAGAGATTCAAATTACTTGTTTACAATTTGTGATGAGCCTATGAGAATTTTATCTGGGACAAGTATTCCAGTAATTGCATTTCCAGTAATTGGAAGAATTGTATCATTTATTTTTCCCTCAACGTACTGTTTATATATGGTTAGAGGAATATTTTTTAAAGAGCATGTATCACCAAATATTTGGGCAGGCTTCATAATAGTTTTATCGTGCTTGGTGATTATTACTATTATCATTTCAAAAGAAGCTTATAAGAGAAATAAGGTAACTGGAAAATTATTTGTTTACTAATTGAAAAGGAGAGAGGAGTATTTGTATGTATTCAAAAAGTTTAAAGGCTTATTTAGCAAAGGTTGACGGGAAATTCATTATTACTGATACTATTGACGTTTATGAAGTTAATGAAGTTGGAGCTAGAATTTTTGATTTATGTAATGGTAAGAATACGGTGGAAGATATTGCAATTGTTTTAGCAAAAAAATATGGAGTAAATGAGGAGATCGTATTGGAAGATGTAAAAAATTATGTTTCTATTCTTCTAAACAAAAACTTTATTCTCAAAAACTAGGGGAGAAAAATGATTGAAAAAGAGTATAAATATTTAATAAGTGAAGAAGAGTTTTCATTATTAAAACAAAAATTAAATCCAGAGAAATTCATTGTTCAGGAAAACTATTATTTCGATACAGAAAATTTGGAATATTTCAAACATAATATGACTGTTCGAATTAGGAAGAAGGAAAATCTGCAACTGCAGATAAAGAATAAAGAAAAAGTAGGCTCTTATATTGAAAGTACTGAACAGCACTTTGATTTATCTTTGAAAGAAGTTCCTAGTGAGATAAATTTAAACACTTTAGAAACTCAAGCAAATTGTTCAGGTTTACCTCCAATTGTCTGTCTGATAGGAAAATTAAAAACGGAAAGATATATAACATATTACCAAGATATAAAAATTTGTTTAGATAAAAATTTTTATCATGACAATGTAGATTTTGAATTGGAGTTGGAGTTTCAAGATAGAGATACAGTATTAAATTTTATAAGACTATTTAACTTTAATCACACTATAAATAAAGTAGGAAAATATGAGCGCTTTTTATCTTATAAGAGGAGAGGATAACAATGACTACAAAAGAGGAAATTATCAACAAAGTTTTATTAGATAAAGATTTAAGTTTAAAAACAATTACCGGTAAATTATCCCAGGCTACTGAAGATTCTGCAATCCTATTGTACACATCATTTTTAGAGAGACTTGGTAATAAAAATTCTGATATTGATGTATATGTTTTTTTGAAAGACGAACAGAATTTTAAAAACCAGAACATGAGAAGGTATGGTAATTGTTTAGGGGTTGAAGTTATTAGAGTAGGAGAAATTGAACTTGATGTTGAATATTGGTCTATTAACGCAGTTGAAGAACTGATAGAAAATCTTATAAATACTAGGGGGTTGGTAGGTAGTTATGAAGAATTGAAATTACTTTTAAGAATCTATCATGGCTTCTTTATTGATAGGAATGAGGTAAGTGAACAGCTACTTTATTTATTGGAAACATCAAATTTTCTTGAGTTGATTACAAATAGAATTTCTCTAGAAGCGAGATCATACTATGATGATAGTTTAAAGATGTTTGAAGTTGGTGAATATACTTTAGCACTTGATTGTGCAAGACGAGCATTATGGGAATGTGCTTCATTATTAAATGCTAAAAATGGGAAACCCAACCTAAAGAGTAAATGGATTTCAAAAATTTATATTGACAATAGAGGATACGGTAATCAAGAACTACTTGAAAGATATATAAGTCTTCAGATTTATTCTACTGTAAATGAACAGAACTTAAACGCCGTCCTTTTAGATATGTTATCACTGACTCAGGATATGCTTAATTCAACAGTTTTTTAATAAGGAGAGTTTATGGAGAAAATACAAACATTAACTATACCAAATAAATATAAGAAAAGTTTAAATTATTCCAGTTTAATGGTAAAAAATCATTCAATGGGAAAGTATTTAAAACAGTACCTTGAATTGAAAGTTCATCATTTATTTAAAAATATATCAGAGAATAATGAAATAACAATTATCCCAGATTTTAGTCGAAATGCTGTAATTTCCAGTATTGAAAAGAATGATAAACTATTTAACTACATGCGACCTACAGTAACAATAGAAAAAGGAAAATATATTGTTCACTGTTATCCAGGAGTTGATTACGTATTTCACTATTTTTGTATTCTAAAATCCTACTTTGAGATAATAAACAAAAATGTTAATGTAAACTACTTTCTTCCAGAAAGTGAAGATTGTTTTAAAACATTAGAAAAATCAAATCTTAAAGAATTACCAAAGGCTAAAACAATAATTTTAGGCTATGTAGATCCAATTGGAAATTTAAATTATGATTGGGAAGGCGAAGGGGTATTTAAGTGGAAAAGATTTGATACAAAGAGTGGTAAATCTACTTTATTATTGGGATGTGAACATACTTATTGGGGAGATATTTCAGGTTGCCTAGTTTCAGAGTTAGCTAGTATTGGAGTAGATACTGTTATTTATGTTGGAAAACTAGGTGGTTTGAAGAGTAATTTTATTCCTAACGAGAGCATTGCAACAGGAAATGTAAGTTTTATTCCAAATATTGGTAAAATTGAGTGGAATAACATTTTTTCTAGTGATGATAGTTTAAACATATATGAAGGTGAACATGTAACATTACCATCTGTTTTGCAAGAAACAGAAAATTGGTTGGAACTTCTTAATAAAGATGGAAAATATGATTTTGTAGACCCTGAGATAGGTCATATGGCGAGAGCGGCAAATAAATTAAATATTAGATTTTCTTTTTTACACATTATTTCAGATAATTTAGAGTTGAGGTATGGAGAGAATTTATCAAATGAAAGAAGGGAAGATATTCGAGAGAAGAGAAAAAAGTTATTGGAAACAATTCAATCTATTCTATATCAGAAATTATAGGATTCATGAGAAACAAAGTGAATTTTGAGGAGTTAAAGAATGATAATTCAAACTATAAATCATATCACAGATATTGAGGGTTTAGAGAAGTTATTACGTGAGCTGAAAAGCATTGGGATTGATGGTGTGCGTATTAATCTTTCAAAATTACCGCAAGATGAGATAAGTAAAAAAATAAAAAAACTTTATCCTATATTTAATAACTTTAATTTAGAAATTTATTTAGATTTTCCTTATCCTAAAGGTAAGGCGAGGATAAGGGAGACAAACTTTTGCGATGATACAGGATTTAGATTTGAAATTCAGAAAGGTGAAGTATATACTATTACAATTTCACGCGAAATTTATAGCACAGAACCTAACTGCATTTTACTCGATGAGAATACAATTTTCAGTTCAGAGGAAGGTGAATTAAAATTTTATTCGGATGGGGAAGGTGGTTTTTTGGTTCGTGAGAAGAAGACAAATTATCTTAAAGTAGAAGCTGTTAATTCATTTGAGGGCTATATTGGAAAATCGATTCAATGCGGATATATAGAAATAGAGAAAGATTTTGAAGATATTATTCAACAAATTAATTATCCCGATGTGAAATATATTTTTTCCTTTATAGAAAATTCGAGTGAGATTAGAAATCTAGCTTCTAAAATTAGCGGTAGTATTATACCTAAAATAGAGACAAAATTAGCAGTACAAGATATTCAAGATATTGTGGAGGAAAGTGATGAAATTCTAGTTGCACGTGGCGATCTAGCGCTTGATATTACATTATCAGATTATTTAGACTCAATAAAAAGAGTAGTAAATGAGTGTAAAGGTAAGAAAGATATTATTTTTTGTACGGATGTTTTAGCTTGTAGTGGTAATAGACTGGTGCCGTATCGCTCAGAAATATTTGATTTATTTTTGATAAAATCTTTAGGGTGCGATAAAATTGTTCTTCCTTGTTCTAAAGAGATAAATTTGCTTACAAAAGGTGAAAAAAGCCCTAATGAAATTGTTGAAAAAATTAAGAAAGAGTTGACTTCAAAGGTTGAAGTTATTAATAAAATTGTATTTTAAATATGAGGTAAGTATATGGAAGGAAAGTTGATTACATTTGAAGGAATTGATGGAGTTGGCAAGACAACTGTTTCAAAAAAAGTATCAGATAGATTGAAAGAACAAGGAATGAATATAGTATATATTAATAAAAAGGACATTAATATATATGAATCAGAGTACGTTAGGAATCATATGAATACTATAAAAACTGTACTATGGGACTATAATCCTAAGGAGAGACTATTTGATTTGGGTGATAATCATTGGTTATATCTAAATCTCGCATGGTTTTCGACTTTGTATGATTACGCGATAAAAAAAGAATTGAGTAAAGGAAATCTTGTGCTTACTGATGGTTGGTATTACAAGCTTTATTCACGCTTTGTTATTAAAGGAAAATATGCTCAAAATGTTTTAGATGATATTTTTTTCAATGTTCCTGAACCAGATTTTGTATATTATTTGAATGCAGGTTTTTCGACAATTTTATCTCGAAGAACGGAATTTTTGCCAACTGAATTTGGTGAGATGGATGCTAATAAAAAGTTGTTAACAGATAAAGCAAATAAATTTATTGACTATCAAGCTAGAGTAAAAAGTGTTTTAGATAGTTTATCTGAACAAAAAGGTTGGGAATTTTTCTTGAATGAACAACTAGAAGAATGTGTTAATGGTATAACAACAAGTATATTGACTAAATTTAGAACTAAAAATATATAATACACTAAAGACGGTGGGAGACTCTGCTTCAGATCGAAAATTTAGCTGTTACAAATGACTTTTAAACTGTTATTTGTGTATCAAAGTTTTGAAACACAAATAAAATAAATTGGAAGCAAATTTCAAATTGGACATGACGAAGAGCGCTCTGCTGTCCTGGGAACGCTCTTACTCCGTATTTTTGATATTCTTTAACCCAACTATTTAAACTATTTAGATAAATTTCTAAAGTCGGACTAACGTTCTTGACATAATGATTTTCCTCGTTTTCACTTTACTTTGTGTCTACTTTATTATAATAAGTCCAAAGGATTGAATTCTATATTCCATAGGATTCAGTCCTTTTAATTTTTCTTTGATACATTGTTATTGTAATAATAAATATATTTTATAATAACTTGTTCCAGACCGTTTAATCCCCCATAGTCTTTATCATAGTAATAAAACATCTCTGATTTTAGGATGCCATTGTCTGGACTGCTTACTTTTTGTGGTATAGATGGACGAATATCTTTTAATTTAGGTAATAATGATAATAGTTGTGTTGATATTGCCAACCTCGATTACTATGTAATATAGGTTCGTAAAAGCATTTTTCTGAAAAAGCTTTATCAAGCACAGTTTTAACTTGACTTAAGTTAGTAGAACGTGAAATAGTAAAGCTAATAGATTCACTATTATAACCATCTCTCTAATTGTTTCTCTTGCCCTCTCTAGAGTGCATCGTTACTTTATTCTAATCACTTTAAACTTTTTTAGGAAGGTAACCTTAGCTATCAAGAGTTAATTTTCCTCTTGTTTCATAACAATAGTATAACTTTTTTTTCTTGCATTGGAAAAGTCAATTTGTAAGAATGTCCATACTTGGAATGGCGTAGCTTAGAGTGGCATTCTCTCTGGAATTGACCTAGAATTGTTTTTCTAGTTTACTAATGCTAACCCCTTTCTTGTTTTAGTCCATATATCTCAAACTTACTATTTAAACTTAATTCAAAATAGAAAAAACACCCCAATTGTTAAATTTTGTGTCTAACTTTTGAGGTGCTGTTCATTTACAAGTGCTTTTGGATTTCTAGACGCATAAATCGTTTTAGCGTCTGTTTTCCTAGGATGTTCTAAGTGTGGAGAGTGACCTTGCGCTAATTATGACACCTCAATGAGGCATAAAAAGAGAAGTACAGTACAAATATATACTGTGGAATGAAACTAGACACAAAACTGTTTGTAACTATTGAAGTCTTCAAAATATCTCGTTATGGAGTTTCCTTCGTTATTTTAATGGAAAAACAATTTAATTTATTCAATAATTTCTATATACAGATTAGGCCAAAATTCAATCCAATTTTTTTTTCTAATTCTTTCGTTATAAACTACTTGTCGTTCTTTATCAAAAGAGTAATGTGGTGTAGGAGAGACTTTAAAATTAATCAAATCTTCTGTTCCATAGGGGGTGAACAGTTCTAATTCCTGATTGTTATCTAGTCTAGCAGCTATTGCCGTACATTTTTCGGGAAATTTCGAAACAGCATCTGTAGAACTAGTATATTTTTCGGTATTAGGACTATGGATATTCATATAGTATTGATTTTTTATTTCCCAATTATATCTAGGATATTTCTTTTTAATTTCGTTTTCTATTGAAACAGTTTGTTCATATGATATATTCTTATCAAAGAATATGACATCTATATCCGAAAAATTGATATCTGAAGATATATTCCTTTCACTAAGATAGTCCCAAATATAATTACGTATAGTTCCTGCACAAAGCCAACAGTCCTTAAGCTGAAAAGAGTAAATAATCTTTAAAAGTTCCATTAGTTCTGAGTTCTTTTTAATTATTTTTTCTAAATTAGCCATTTAAACCTCTGTTTCTTTTTGCATTAAAGAGATAGACTTGATAAAATAAAGTTGCGAATCTTATGTAGAAAGGCTACATCATGCAAGTTAACTATAACACAAATCAGACGACATTGCTACTAGACCCTCCAGTGTCTTGCCACCAAATCATGTGGTCTTTATGGTTGAGAAGATGGTTAACGATGTGGAAGAACATTATTTTGGTTTTTGTCAACTGTAGTGGGTGACGAAAAGCTAACATCTAGAGAG
>UMFP01066221.1_pt1 | contig 23159 bp, 33 predicted proteins | sample 1965031 | NCBI WGS metagenome assembly UMFP01 (sample SAMEA4836048, study PRJEB28245) | human gut metagenome | biome: gut microbiome; material: fecal sample | place: Denmark | collected 2008
TACGATGAAGACCCTTTTTGAGGAGCAGCAGCTGGAGCCAATGCGGGATGACTGTGATCCGGGCGATTGGGACGATCCCTTTGAATTTGGCGCCGATCAGTTCGATGGAATCGCCATTGAGTGGATCCGGATCCATCCCAGATATCTGGAGCATCGGGGTCGGTTGATCCCACCGCAGGTGCAGGATGCTTCCGAACAGTTCGAAAGTCTGCTGCAAAAATACGTCATTCCCTTTGAACAGCACGGCTCAGATTATCTGATTTACGGATATCGTTGAATATACCCCCTGTCTTTCCCGTATTTTCCGGAAAGGCAGGGGGTTGTTCTGTGTCGGATTTTGCCGCTGTGCATATATTGTAATGTGCATGGATGCACAGAAAGGAGTGTACAGCGATGCAGGAGTATGAACGCAGAGGGCTGTACGGGCGCAGCCAGATGCCCATGGGGGGACGGTTCCCGGAGGAAACACCCCTTGCCATGGCATATGTGCCGATGCAGACATGGGAAGAGCCCTACGATATGGAAGAAGGATTTTGCCGGGGAACCATTTTCCCCAGCCTGTATTATCCGTTCCTTGCAGCAGGAGGGGAGGCAGACAATGGACGAAAGGGTTAAACTGTTGCGGCAGGTACAGCAGTGTGATTTCACGCTGTATGACCTGCAACTGTATCTGGATACGCATCCGGCGTGCCGTCGGGCTATGGAACAGTATGAGAAGCATCTCCGCCACCGCCGGGAGCTGGAGGAGGAGTATGTACGCAGGTTCGGGCCGCTTCGTGCGGAGCAGGCAGCCGGTTCGGAGCCATGGAGCTGGGTTGAGAATCCCTGGCCCTGGGAAGGGGGGCAGTGCTGATGTTTGCTTATGAAAAGAAGCTGCAGTATCCGGTCAACATCAAGCAGCCCAATCCAAAGCTGGCGAAAGCTATCATTACCCAGTTGGGCGGTGCTAATTGCAAAAGGATATAGTAGGGCGCTATGCAAACGGATCCCGGTAAACGATCTCAAACAAATTCTTTTTTCTGTTAAAAATGATCTTTTCCACAAGTGCCCGCATCGCTTGGTTTTTCAATTCCTCCGATACGGCAGCATCCTCCAGCATCTCCAAGCTGGCTTGAATTCGCTTGACAATTTCTCGGCTCACCTGTTCTGGTGTGTGGTACTCAACTGTTGTGCTTTTACTCAGTTCCTCAATGCGTGCTGTGATCTTTTGCTTCTGTTCACGGTATTCCTGGAGCGTGTCAACGCCTGCGGCATATGCCTCCTTGATCCGTTCAAGCTTCTGCTTTTCTTTTTGGAGCAGCATCGATGTCGCATCTACAGTCGGCTTTTTCTTTTTGTGCTGATTTTCCACGTTTACGCCCACGGCACCGAGCCGAAGATCCTCCTTGATCCTCTCCAAAACTGCCGTGTTTGCCTTTGCGATACTAATGGCATGCGATACATCGCATTGCCCCTTTGCGTACAGATGACACTGCAAGCTGGTGTTGCGCATAGCCATCACAAGCGTGCTGCCGCAGTTACTGCAACGCACAACGCCTTTGAGCATAAAAGGTCTTCCCTCCGTGTGGGCATGTTTTACATAAAGCCGCTTCGCTTCTTTCAGCCGCTTCTGCGTTGCATCGAATGTTTCCCGGTCTATGATGGGTTCGTGATTGCCCGGTATAACCTGCATATCCTCACGCTGGTTAAATGGATCACCGGAGGACTGACGTCCGTTCTTGCTTCTTCGGAGCATTCCTGTATAGACAGGGTTAGAAAGAATGTATTCCACCCGGCGATTGTCAAAAGGTCTCCCTTTTCTGGTGACCACTCCAAGCGCATTGAGCTCTACGGCGATCTCTCTCCGACCTGCACCGCTCAAAAAATCATGATAGATCTTTCGCACGATCTCTGCCTCGTCCGGCTGGATCACAAACACATTGTCACCCATCCGATACCCATACGGAGGCTGCGACACCACGCCGCCCCGGCTGAATTTCTCCTGCATGCCTCGCCGGACTTCTTCGGCGAGATTGATGGAGTAATATTCGTCCATGGCTTCAAGGAGCGCCTCAATTAGGATGGATGTCTTATCTTCACCGACTTGTTCTGAGATCGACACCACATCGATGCCGCACTGTTTCCGCAACATCGACTTGTAGACAATGCTATCCTCTCGATTACGTGCGAACCGTGAGAACTTCCACAGGAGGATCACGTCAAACGGCTTCGGCTTCGTTTTGGCAAGCCCGATCATCCGCTGGAACGCCGGGCGGTTCTCCGCATGCCGACCGCTGATACCCTCGTCCGCAAAGATCAGATCCTGCGGCAGGATCATATCGTGATCCTTTGCATACTTTTGGATTGCTTTCATCTGGCTGTCCGGTGAAAATTCAACCTGATCATCTGTCGAAACTCTTATATACGCCGCAGCAGTTTGCATATGACCTCCTATCACACGTTCAGCCGATTTTCCAAAGCTTCACGTAAAACCTCTGAAAAATTGATCCCGGCGGCTTCTGCCTTGGAATTCAGCCAGCTTGGAATGGTACAGTTCTTCCGAACCGCCCGGCTGTCAAGCCGCCTTTTGTATGCTTCCACATCGATATCAACCAGTGTGGCGAAGGAGCCGGCGGGAGCTTTTACATCAGCAATTGCGGATGCTTTTGGGAGTGCTTTGTGATCCTCTTGCATATCCACAGCAGTTAAACAAATCGCATCTCTCGCCATATCCAGTGCATCTGCTAGGCTTTTCCCTTGTGTCATGATATCGAAATCCGGAACTTCAACAAGGTATTCGCCCTGATCCGGGGTCAGGATTACAGGATAAACTTTTTTCATAGCAACATCTCCTTATTCATCGTATCGGATGGGGATTACACGGGCTATTTATTTCAGCCCGTGTTTTTTGATCAGCGCCTGTGCAAGCTTTTCGTTGATTTCCTTGTGCCGGGGGATCGGTTCAGTGGCTTTTCCGTTTGTGTATATATCGTGGTTGGCTCCGTCTCGTTTCATCCACCAACCATTCTGCTCAAACAGTCTGACTAGGTCTCTGTGCTTCATATCCCCACCTCCTGTATATTATTATACGCATAAAATGCGTGTTTGTCAAGGCTTTTGTAGAAGAAATAATGCACAATTTATGCGCATTGAATTAGTGCAAATTTACGCCCACCCTGTAAAAAGGGTGGGCGGTTTTGTTTATTTAAGTGTGATTGTGATCGGGTCTGTTTCCCAAATGTCGTCGTAACTGTCACTGTCATAACACTTAAGCTTAAATTCGACTGTTTCAACTTTGTCAATGCCATTCTCTTCAAGCTCGGTTGAATACAAATCCATCACATCATTGGTTTTCTTGCCAGCTTCTACTTCAGCATACAAAGATGCATACTTCATAGCAAAGTCATTGACGGACACATCATCCGCCTTAACCACAATGTTCTTGTCCGTATCATTCTTCACAAAGAATTTTAAGCCATCCTCAGAAACCCAGCTACCGCCGGTGTTCTCCATGTAATAAACGGCGATGCCGTCAGCTTCGTGGAGCAACTTCCCGTCCTTTGTGGGATCGGATGCTTCTGCGTTTTCGTTCAGCGTAATGACGATCTTGTCGCTTGTAAACTGGCTTTCGTATGTTTCCGGATCACTGAAATCCAGTGTAAACTCCACTTTATCAATTGATTCGATGTTGTTCTCTTCCAGAACATGCGAATAAAGATCAACGCCAGCGTTGCTCTTCTTCCCAGCAGCCACTTCCTCATACAAGAAATTAGACACGCTGTAATCGTTTACAGACACGTTTTTGCTTGTAACGGTAATGTCCTTATCGCTGTTGTTTTCGATCAAGAAATCGAAAGAAGCACTCTTGAACAGTCCAGCCTGGGAGAAGCCCTTGTAGGTGATCTTGATGTCGTTGTCATCATAAATGACCTGGTCAGCTTCCTGCTTTACCTCTCCATCTTCGCCCTTGCTGTCTGTGGAGGAGTCATCATCGCTTTTGGTGGAATCTTTAGAGCTGGAATCATCAGAACTCTTGATGGATACAGTTCCCTGGTCTTTGGAACTCTGATCTGAGGAAACACATGCTGTAGAAGTTACAGCCAAAAAACAAATGGTAAGTGCGAGCAAAACATGTTTTTTCATGACGAATACCCCCAAAAATAATAATGTAATGCCTATATTGTAATCCAAAAATATGAAAATGTCAATACTTTTCAGCATTATTTTTGCAAATTTCAAAAAAATCTTTGGGAGTTTGTCAAAATGATGGTTGTTTATACAGGATGTATCATTTTCGCCACAATTACAGTGCGCTCATGAAATAAACTGCTTTTCCTAGAATATGAATCTCATTAAGCTCCTCACCAGAATATATAAACGGCTCATACTTTGGATTTTCCGGATACAGCACCAGCTTGTTCTTTTGTGGGTAGTACTGTACCCGCTTTAGTGTGGCTTCATTATCAATTATCACGGCGGCGATGTCCCCGTTATCCACCATCGGCATTTTTCGGATAAAGACAATATCCCCGTCTTGTATCCTGGCTCCGATCATGCTGTCTCCTTCTGCCATAAGGCAGAAATCAGCCCGGATGTCCATGTCCGCCATTATGAAACTTTCCCGATCCTCATCCGCAAAGATTGGCTCACCGCACGCAATTTTTCCGAGCAGGGGGAATTTTTTCAGTTTGATAGGGTGGATGTTATCAAAGTTGTCGAGCAGTGCGCCTATATCGCCAAGTCTTTCCCATCCCATTAAGTAACCTGGAGAGACGCCTAGCGCATTGGCTAATGGTTCTAGAACGGTGGTCGGGAGTTTTTCGATTTCGCTACTTTCGTAGCGGTAAATTGTTGCCCGGTTTTTCCCAATTCTTTCAGCAAGTTCATCCACACTAAGTCCTAGTTCCAGTCTTCTTGCTTTTATACGTTCACCAATTGTCATAGAATCACCTCTTACTATGATTATGAGTTCATTATACTATACTTTTCGCAAAAATGCAATGGTTTTTTGTCAATTTCAATTTTTTTCGCAGAAAGTGCGAAAACACTATTGACAAGCGAAGTGAAGTGTGCTATTATAAATTTACAGAAATCGCATTTATGCGATAAAGAGGAGAGGTGATAAAAATGGTCAATGTAAATCTGTTAAAGGGAAAGTTTGTCGAAAAGGGATATTCGACAGCGCAAGTGGCAAGTGGAACAGGTGTTAATTTAGCGACGCTTTACCGCAGATTGAACAACAGTGATGAATTCACCATCAGTGAGGCAGATGCAATCACTCGATTCTTGCAGCTGGATGCTGCTGAGGCAACTTCAATTTTTTTTGCACAGTTCGTCGCATAAATGCAACAACTAACCCCCGCCCACGAAAGGAGGTAAAAAGGTGTGGAGGAAAACACAAAAATAACCCCCTCTGCTGAGCTTGTAGCGGAGCTCGTCAGAAGGGGTGATGCGGAACTGGATGCCCAAAAGTTCGCATACACAATAGAGGAATTTAGCGGATTATCATATCCTCGTGTAGTGCGAATGTCTTTTGAACTGCCCCACCTCGATTGGTGCAGATTCGAAAGGTCAGACCTTTATCGAAATCTAACTGCGTATCTTGAGGGATTGCAAAAGCAAGAAATCCGGATTCAGCAGCTAGTGGAGGAAGATTGAACGGCGGGGAAGTCGATTTAATCTCATCTCTGCTTATCATAGAACCGTTTTGCTTCCTGATTACTTCTTCGATAATGACCGGGAGCCTTACGCAGTCAATAGCATTTCCATTGCAGATGAGTTGTATCCTTGTGACAGAAATAGAAAGCTGAGAACGGTTTTCCAACGTGTATTGAACCTTCAGAACTTTTTTCTGACTGTGAAAATCACTAATTGCGGTATCACCAAACTGAACGCACAATCTTTTTCTGCGAATCAAGAAAAAGTACAAAAGGTTGACTAAGGAAATGACGAATCCCAGAATACCAGTTACACTGCCGATTGTTTTCAGCCAAGCAATTTCCATGAAAGACAGTTTCAACATTTTCTCACCTCCTCTCTGCTTCTATTCTAGCAGATTATGGAGGAAAAATCAAGTAAAGGAGGAAAGAGTGGTGGAGAATCTGAGAACCGGAGAATTAAGCGAAAGACAGACAACCGTTAACGCATAAGATTGTAAGAAAGGCGGTGGCATTATGGCAAAAATCACAGCAGTAAGCTACGTTCGGCAGGGGGACAACATCGTACCACTGGACAGCTTGACGGATCAGGAAATGACACGTTTTCGGGGTGCCATGGGCAGCATATTCGCTGACATTGTCGGCGATTACATGCGTACCCACCCGGAAGAAAAGACTGCGTACATCAAGGCACACCCCGACTGTGTGATCGAATAACAGGACGAAAGGACGTGAAAAAAAGTGGGAAGGATTAAAGGGTATAAAGTGTTCGGTCCTGGTTGGATCTGTGCTCCTGTTGGCACTCCGTATCAGTATGCAGTTGGAGAAACGTATGAGATGGAAGAAGTTCCGATCGTATGCGAGCGTGGGTTCCATTTCTGCGAGAGAGCAGTAGACTGTTTCAATTATTATGGTTTTGATCCTAAGAACAAGGTTGCCGAGATAGAAGCGCTTGGGGATATTGATTCCGATGGGAGTAAATCCTGCACAAACAAGATTCACATTATTCGTGAAATACCATGGCAGGAAATTCTTGATCTCGTAAATACGGGGAATGGATGCACTGGTATGGGCAACAGCGGAAACTGTAACAGTGGGGACCGGAACAGTGGAAACTGGAACAGTGGGAACTGGAACAGCGGGAACTGGAACAGTGGGAACCGGAACAGTGGGAACTGGAACAGCGGGAACCGGAACAGCGGAAACTGTAACAGTGGGAACCGGAACAGCGGAAACTGTAACAGTGGGAACTGGAACAGCGGGAACTGGAACAGTGGGAACCGGAACAGTGGGGACTGTAACAGCGGGGACCGGAACAGTGGAAACCGTAACAGTGGGGACTGGAACAGCGGGGACTGGAACTCATGCAGTTATTCCAGTGGATGTTTCAACACCATAGAACACAAGATGTTCCTGTTCAATAAGCTCTCTGATTGGACATACCACGACTGGATTAGAAGCGACGCAAGACGTGTTCTATCAAGAATTCCACATCGACATCTTAAGCCAGTCTCGTACGACAGCATGTCCGATACGGAAAAGGAAGCCAACCCAGAAGCGAAAACGACCGGCACATTTCTGAGAATAGTTGATAATCCTGATGTACAGAATTGGTGGAGAAGTATATCTGATGAAGATAAAAAAGCGATCCTATCAATTCCAAATTTCAATAAGGCTATATTCAAAGAGATCATAGGTGTTGATGTCGATAAAAACTAAGGAGGAATCACAATGAAAAGCACATACATAGCAGCCATCCGGGATCTGATCATCGCCGCAGCCAGCGGTATCGTGGTGGGATCCTGGATGACGGGCATGACGCCGTTTATGGCGGCAATGGTGCTGGTAGTCGTAGCGGCGGTGCTGGACATCGCCGCAGAGATCAGACGGCAGAATGAGTCACTGGATCGGATGCAGCAGGAAGCACTGGCAGAGAGCCAGAGGGCGTGTGATTACTATGACGTGGAACTGAGACGCTGCCAGGAATTTGACAGATATGGGCGACTGGATTAAGATCCCCCAGGTGAGAGTAGTACTGAATCCCCGGCAGGAACGCACACGGAAGATGCTGGCGCTAGGACTGAGCATGGCTCAGATCAGCCGCATGACTTCTACTTCACAGGATGTAGTCGAAGAGGACATCTGCACCATCCATGCTGCAGATTTTATGAATCAGAAATTGGGAGGAAAAATGAAAGATACGAGAATTAATAAGTGGTCTGACGATGACATTGCACAGCTGATTGCACTCCGTCAGACGGGTGCCACTAGCGAAGAGATCGCCGTGAAGCTCGGGCGCACAGAAGGTGCCGTGAATTTCAAGCTGCATGAGCTCCGCAAAAAAGGCGCCATGGTCGAGCCTGAGCCGTCAACGCAGGAGGCTGCACCACAGCATGCGGATGGCGACACCCACATCCCCCAGTGTGTACTGGATACGGTACGCAACGAGGTGGATCGGATCACATACCGGGTCACAATGATGCAAGCAGAACTGGAGAGGGCTACTGCTCAGAGGGACGAGCTACGGCACTGGCTGGAGGCACATGCGGAGGGCGAGAGATGACCGACACAGAGCTGATACGCTCCTTGCACCGGTTAAAGGTTGAGACAGGCAGTCTGGCATGCTGGGGCTGTGGACATGAACACAACTGCGGAATCCACGGCTGCGCTATCATCCGCCAGGCGGCGGAACGACTGGAGGAGCTAAGACAAGAAAAAGCCCTCAGACGGACTGAGGGCGAAGAAAAAGTTTACACACTTATAGTAACACGAAAGGACAAGAATGTCAATGGATAAGGTGAAATATTTCGATGCCGGGCGCATCAAGGGGAAGTATCAGCTTGCGGTAGCAGCTGATACAGCAAAAGCACTCGCTCATTTCTGTGAGCAGGAGCCGGAGTTTGAACAGGCTGTAGAGCAGTCCGGAAAGAGCTTTCAGGAGTGTCTGGACAGTGTGGTGAAGGGCATAAAGCAGAGTTGCTCCGATCTTGAGGTGTACAGCCGGGCGGTGAAGTTCTACTTCTCCACAGCAGAGGTGCATTTCAATATGTCCATCGATTTGTGCGGGGATAACGGTTACACTGCTCCGCCGATCACTGTAACAAAAAGCAGTCTCAGTGTTTCGCTGGATGACCTGCTTGACTTCTGAGGTGCGGTATGAAGAAAGAACGCAAGGAAGCGCTGATCGGATGCTTCCCGCCAGTCAGCGATGTGCAGCATCAGCAGATGAAGGGCAAAGGTGCCGCCAATTTTATCGTGCTCCTCACCTGGGGCAGGGAGCTGTTCGCCAGAGGATTTCACCGATATTCAAACGGTGAACTGGTTGAACGGCAGCGCTACGTTTTCGCCAAGGACGGAGCCGTTCGGTACGGCAGTGAAACGGGCACAAGGTGGACGGTCCGGTCAGAATTCAGAGAGCCGGTTTTCTGCTCACACTCGTACGGGTACACGTTCAACAACACGTACGCAGTCATCAATATAAAGGCAATCGACAAGTCGGATATGAGGTACAGCCAGTATCAGAAATACACAGGATCGCTGCTGATATCTTACCTGCATCTGTACTGCAAGCATCCGAATCTGGAGTACCTGATGAAGCAGGGGTTCGAGCTCATAGAAGAGTACTGTACCGGATACTGGGGCGGAGCCAGCAAGCTGCAGTTGTCAAGCCTCATCAACTGGAAAACCAACAACATGCTGAATATGCTCGGCATCAACCGGGAGGAGTTCAAGGTGCTCCGGGAAAGCCCGCACGTTTATGAGCGCTACATCGGGTGGCGGGATGAGTTCCCGAAGATGAAACCGGAAGATCTCATGCATCTGGCTGAAGTGTTCGGAAGCGAACACGGTACCTTGGCTCGTTTTGTGGAATGCACCAAGCTTACTCCACAGCGCATTGCCCGGTATCTGTCCGAGAATCAGGTGTGTACCAAGGATTACAGCGACTATCTTCAGCAGTGCGTAAAACTGAATTACGATCTGCACGATACGGCAATATCCATGCCCCACGACTTCAGCGCAATGCATGAACGGCTGTCAGCGATTATACAGTACCAGCACAACGAGAGGGTCAAGCAGGAATTTACGGCGCATATGGCAGACAGATCGGTGCTTGAATTTACACTTGAGGACCTTATGATCATACAGCCGAAATGCATTGAAGATATCGCTGCAGAGGGCGCAGCGCTGAATCACTGTGTAGGCGGATATGCGGAACGGCACGCAGCCGGGAAGCTGCATATTCTGTTCATCCGCACTGCGGACAAGCCGGACGTGCCGTATTACACGATGGAGGTCAGCGCAGCCGGAGAAATCGTGCAGGTCAGAGGAGCACATAACCGGGCTCCGGGCAAAGCCGTATCCCGGCTTGTGGAAGCATACAGGGCATATTTAGCCAAGATTTTTAAGAAGGAGAGAAAAACGGCATGATCGAATTAAAGAAATACTCCACTTCTCAGCTTGTGGACGAGCTGAGAAGCAGAGCAGAAACGGGCGTATACAATTGTGACTTGTATCGTGATGATAATTACAGAGTGGCCATTAAAAAGGTACACGGTGACAACATCTCGATTTTACCGCCCACATTCTGTGACGTTATCATTGTCAATCGTAAGGGTTTTCATCGGGATATCTCCGGGAAATAAAGTGGATGTACTCGTCATAGAGTTTGTCAAAGATTTCATGCTGTTTTTCTCCAAGCGTTGATATGTACATGAACATTACATATTTTTCACAAGCGAGAGGAAAATCTTCATCTGCCAGAACATCTTTGACAAATCTCCCGATGTCATCGTTGAATGCATGATAACAAGTTGTTTTTAGCCATTCTTTAAAGCTAAGTATAATAAAACCTCCTTTCAGGGAAATTATACTGCATTTCTCGAAAGGAATCAATAGGAGGAAAATAATGATCGAACTCGGAATCAAAACACCGCCGGCAGATACTGCGTCGGCGGTCACCAGCAAGTATACGGAGGCGTACAACCTCAACGTCCGCATCTGCATCAATGCGCAGATGGCGCAGCAGAACCTCTACGAAGTCTGCAAAGGCTTAAAGGAGATGCGGGACGGGAAGCTCTATAAGGAGCTGGGGTATCAGAATTTTGAGGAGTACTGCGAGAGTGAGGTAGGATTCACACGACAGAATGCCTATAAATATATCAAAGTAGCCGAGCATCTTCCACAGGATTTTGTAAACTCGGGTTTACAAATTGGGCTAAAAAAGCTCGCTCTCCTCGCCAAACTCGACGAACCTCAGCGAGAGGAAATACAGAAGAACGTTGACCTCGAAACCACTTCCGTCAGAGAACTGGAACGCCAGATCAAGGAGATCCAGGCAGAGAAGGATCAGGCTGTAGCTGACAAGTCCGCTGCCGAAGCAAAGGCGTCCGCCTCCACACAGAGGGCGGAGAGCCTCTCCCAGCAGATCACAAGCCTGGAAGCCGAGATCAAGGAGCTGGAATCCCGCCCTATTGAGGTCGCTGTGCCGGATGCTTCCCATGAGGTGGAAAATATGCGGGACGCTATGCGGCGGCTGAACCGTGAGCATGATGAGTGGTCTGCCAGGATTCAGGACGAGCACTTCAAGGACGTGCAGCGCATCCACAAGGAGTATCGTGAGAAGATGGACCAGCTCCGTGCGGAGTATGAGGAGAAGCTTGCGGATTCACAGCAGGGGGATGCGCCGGAGCCGGGCGGCAAGGAGATCTTCAAGGCGTACCTGGCAAATGCCATCGATGCCGCAAAGCGCCTGACAGGGTTCCTGGCGGCGCATCCGGACGATACCTGCCGTGCACAGGCGGTCAGATTTTTTGAAGCAGCAATGAAGGAGGTACAGGCATGAAACTTTTTGAAATTTCCAACGACTTTGAGGAGCTGTTCAATCAGCTGGAATCCTTTGAGGAAATCGAGGATCCGGAGGAACGGGAGCTTGCCACCGGTGCATGGTTTGACACCCTGGATGGCATGGAATCCGAGTTTGACCGGAAGGCTGAAAACGTGGCTCAGTACATCAAGGAGCTGCGGGCTGAATCGGACGCCATCCGGGAGGAGGAGAAGGTGCTTGCCGCACGGCGAAAATCCAAGGAGAGGCGCTCTGAGAGCCTGACAGCTTATCTTATGAACTGCATGGAGCAGATCCACCGGGACAAGATCGAGACGGCACGCTGCAAGCTGTCGATCCGCAAAAACGCCCCGTCGCTTAAAATTGCGGATGAATCCGCTTTTATCAATATGCTTCAGAACAGAAACAGGGACGATCTGCTTAAATATGCGCTTCCCGAAATAAAGAAGTCTGAAGTAAAGAAGCTCATCAAAGCAGGCGAGGAGTTTCCCGGAGCGGCTCTGGAAAGCTCGCAGTCGCTTATTATCAAGTAAGGAGGGCAACACAATGGGCTTACCCATTTTGATTCTTGGATATTCCGGAAGCGGCAAGTCCGCATCCATGCGGAATTTCGGTGCAGATGAGATCACACTGATCAATGTGAACGGGAAGCAGCTCCCGTTCCGGACGCAGTTCACAAACACCGTATGCTCCGACCAGTACCCGGAGATTGAAGCCTGCATGCGGCAGCAAAAGCACAAGGTGATCGTGATTGACGACACCCAGTATCTGATGGCAAACGAATTCATGCGCCGTGCCAAGGAAACAGGGTATCAAAAGTTCACCGATATCGGCAAGAACTTCTGGGAGCTCGTCAAGCTGACCGAAGCTCTGCCGCCGGATGTGATTGTGTACTTTCTGAACCACATTGATACGGACGAGGACGGCAGGCAGAAGGCCAAAACCATCGGCAAGCTGCTGGATGAGAAAATCACAGTTGAGGGCATGTTCACAACGGTGCTGAAAACTGTGGTACAGGACGGGCAGTATCTCTTCGCCACCCAGACGGACGGGCGGGATACCTGTAAGTCTCCGATCGGATTGTTCGATACCATGTACATCGACAACGATCTGAAGTATGTGGACAGCGCCCTGCGGCAGTATTATCGGTTCCAGCCGGAGATTCTGTGCGACAGCTGCGGCAAGGCTGTCCGTGCGGTAAAGAATAAAACTGCCGCTGACATCGCAGTCGGCACGCAGAAAACCTATGGCAAAAAGCTTTGCTGGGAATGCGCCTGCAAGGCCATGAAGCAGAGAAAGGAGCAGACAAATGCCAACGCTCAGACCGTACCAGACGGAACTGGTGCAGCAGGTCAGTCAGTCGTGGCGGGCAGGGCATAAGGCGCCCTGCATCGTCCTTCCCTGCGGCGGCGGCAAATCAGTCATTGTGGCGGAGATGGCAAAGCGGACAACCCAGAACGGGAAGCGTGTGCTGTTCATTGTCCACCGTAAGGAACTGTGTGAGCAGATTGAGCGCACGTTCCGGTGGTGGGGCGTCAATATGCGGCTATGCCAGATTATGATGGTACAGACCGCATGCAGGCGGATCAGCAAGCTGCCAAGCCCCAGCCTGATTATCACGGATGAAAACCATCACAGCAAGGCGGCAAGCTACCGCAGGATCTATGACGCATATCCCTCCACCTGCCGGGTTGGCGTGACTGCCACGCCCATACGCCTGGACGGCTCCGGGCTGGTTGATGTGAACGATGATCTGATTATCGGAGTATCTGCAAAGTGGCTGATTGAACATCACTGTTTAGCCCCGTATGACTATTATGCACCGGATATTGCGGATCTGTCAACGGTCAAGGTCAGACGGGGTGAATTTGACGCACGGGAGGCGGAAAAGGTCATGCTGGAGCGAAAAGTGTACGGGGACGTGATCAGTTACTACAGCAAGCTGGCAAAGGGCATGCAGGCGGTATGCTACTGCACGACCGTGCATCACTCCCAGGCCATGGCGGCGCAGTTCCGGGCGGCTGGTATTGACGCCGCCCACATCGACGGGGCAATGAGCAGGCAGGAACGGGAGAAAATCGTGGAGCAGTTCCGGTGCGGAGCGATTGACATTCTCTGCAACGTTGACCTGATATCCGAGGGCTTTGATGTTCCGGACTGCGGCTGTGTAATCATGCTGCGGCCTACGCAGAGCCTGACCCTGTTTATCCAGCAGTCTATGCGGTGCATGCGGTATCGGCCCGGCAAGCGTGCTGTGATCCTGGATCATGTGGGCAACTATGCCAGACACGGCATGCCGGACGATGACCGGGAATGGTCGCTGAAGGGCAGACCGAAGCACAAAGGGAATGCAGCTTTGCCGATAGAAGCAGATGAATTTATCACCTGTCAAAATTGCTATGCGGTGTACCTGAAAACGCTGGAGGCATGCCCACAGTGCGGTGCAAAGCCGGAAAAGCAGCAGCGCAGGGAGATTGAGCAGAGCAAGCAAACGGAGCTGACCAAGATCACGGGATTCACCATCAACACTAAGACACCGGATGAGTGCCGCACGATGGAGGAGCTTCAGACCTATGCAAGGGAGCACGGCTATAAAATCGGGTGGGCTTATTATCAGATGGAGGAAAGGAGGAAGCAGCATCACAGAGCATGAGATTCAGAACCGCATCCGGGCGGCTCTGGCACCGTACTGTGTAATTTTTCGCGCCAATGTGGGAAAGGGGTACACACTGGACGGCAGGTATTTCTCCACAGGTTTGCCTGTGGGGTTCTCCGACCTGTTCGGATTCCGGAGGTCCGATGGCAGAGCGGTATTTATTGAGGTAAAGGCGGAGCACGGACGTGCATCCGAGAAGCAGCTGCATTTTCTGGATACCGTGCGGCAGGCCGGCGCAATCGCCGGAATCGCACGGTCCCCGGAGGAAGCAATCCAAATCATTCAGGAGGTTTAATATGGCTTTTGGTACAAATTACAGTGCGGCACAGGATTACAGTCTGATCCCGCAGGGAGAATATGAGTGCATGATCGTAAACACAAGTATCTGTGTAACGGGAAGCGGAGCACGCAGGGTGTCCATCCAGCTGGTGATTCGAAATGACGTCCAGCAGCAATGCATGAACCGCCGTCTGTATCTGGATATCTGGCGAAAAAAGGAACCCAATGAGAATGACGAACAGGTGGAGGGCTTCAACTTTGCGCAGTTAATGAATGTTGCGAGGGCTGCACGGATCCCGGACGGCACCAGCTTTGAAACGCTGGATCAGTTTTTAGAGACGCTCATAGGGCGATGCATCCGGGCAACGGTTTCTCACCGTGAGTGGAATGGGAAGGTGATGGAATCCGTTGACCAGCTGCGGGGTATTCAGGAAACCAGGTTCCCGGAGTGCCGGCACAAGCAGAAGACAGCAGCCCAGTCACCTGCATACGATACCCATACTGTACCGCAGCGTTCTGCTGCTCCTGCGGCAGCTCCCGCTCCGCAGAATATCGGCAATCTGAGCGACTTTGAAGAAATTCTCGGCAGCGACGGCGACATCCCGTTTTAACCAGAGAGGAGCCATTACATGTATGAACTGATCCCGGACGAAATGAAACAGCTTGACAGGTGGGTTTGCTGGCGGGCGGTGCCGGATCCGAAAGCGCACTCAGGAATCTCCAAGCAGCCGGTAAACCCACGCACCGGGGGCATGGCGCAAAGCAACAACCCCCAAACCTGGACAGACTTCAACACGGCTGTTGCGGCATCCCTGGACTATGCAGGCATCGGCTTTATGTTCAGTGGTTCCGGGTACGTTGCCATTGACATTGACGATCGCCCCGGTGAGCTGGAATCCTTTCAGCGGGGTGACTGCGACAACATTTTCAGTCAGATGAACAACGCTTTCCGGACCTATGCGGAGTATTCCCAGTCCGGAAACGGCGTGCATTTTATCGGGCGTGGCACACTGCCGGATAAGGATTTCAACAATCATGACATGGGTGTTGAAATGTACACCGGCGCACGGTTTTTCGTAATGACCGGCAAGATCTGCACGGAATATGCGGACATCACGGACATTACAGAGCCCGTCAAGCCATTCTATGAAAAATATAAGACGAAACCTAAGACACAGGACAAGCCGGCTGCTACACCGCCGGCTTGCGCCTGCTCCATGTCCGCCAGGGAAATCATCGACAAGGCAGCTTCGTCCCGTCAGGGTGCGAAATTCTCCACACTTTATTCCGGCGATACCACCGATTACACTTCGCCGTCAGAGGCGGACATGGCATTCTGCAACATGCTTGCGTTCTGGACCGGCGGAGATACAGCGCTGATGGATGAGATCTTCCGCGGCTCCGGCCTGATGCGGGAAAAGTGGGACCGGAAGCAATCCGGCACTACATACGGCGCCATTACCTTGCAGAAAGCCATTGACGGCATGTCCTCCGCATACAGCAGCTCCGGAGAGCACAGCGCAAGCAGCTACGCCGTCAGCATACGCAGGACCACCACGCAGGCTGCGCCACGTGTTTCCGGGAAAATGTACCGCTTCGATGATACAGGCAACGCAGAGCGCCTGCATGACGCATTCGGGGATAACATGCGATACAGCTATGTGGAAAAGAAGTGGCTCTATTACCATGAAGGAAAGTGGTTTTATGACAACATCGGTTATCACCGTGTACTGGCGGATGCCGCAACGGAATTGCAGGAAAAGGAACGCACCATGTATGAGGAGAACGATGACATGAAGAAGGCGTTTGAACGGCATCTGAAAAAATCCCGCAGCTTCTCCGGGAAAACCAATATGCTGCGGGAAGCAGAGCACTATGCGCCCATTCTGCCCCAGAACATGGACCGGAATCGCAACGTTATCGGCGTCAGGAACGGCATTGTCGATCTGAAAACCGGACAGCTGCTGCCACACGACAGGGAAGCATACATCACCAAGCAAACCGCCGTAGCATACAATCCGGATGCGCCTGCACCGGTGCAGTGGCTGAAATTCCTCAACGATATTTTCGATGCGGATCCGTACATGCTGGATTACATCCAGAAGTGCGTCGGGTATTCTCTCACCGGCTCCACAGCGGAGCAGTGTGCATTCTTTCTGCTCGGCACAGGCAGGAACGGCAAATCCACCTTTCTGGAGATCGTGCGGGGCATCCTGGGGGACTATGCGACAAACATCCAGCCCCAGACCATCATGATCAACCCGAAGTCCGGCAACGCCCCTACCAGCGACATAGCCCGGCTGAAGGGCGCACGGCTGGTCACCAGCGTAGAGCCCAACGAGGGCATGCGCCTGGACGAGGGACTGCTGAAGCAGCTGACCGGCGATGATGTTGTAACCGCCCGGAAGATGTTCAGCGAGGAATTTGAGTTCAAGCCCGAGTTCAAGCTGTGGATGGCGACCAATCATAAGCCGACCATCCGGGGGACGGACACGGGCATCTGGCGGCGGATCCACCTGATTCCCTTCAATGTGCAGATTCCGCTGGACAAGGTTGACCGGAAATTGAAGTACAAGCTGGTCAAGGAGGCGGAGAGCATCCTGAAGTGGGCGGTGGACGGCTGTCTGCGCTGGCAGGCGGACGGACTGACCATGCCCAAGAAGGTTCTGGACGCTGTACAGGAGTATCGGCACGAGATGGACGTGATCTCCGCATTCCTGGACACCTGCTGCATGCAGGGGGAGGGAGAGGTGAAGGCGTCCCAGCTGTATGCCGTCTATGCCAGATGGGCTAGTGAAAACAATGAGTACAAGATGAGCAGTACCAAGTTCGGGACGGAAATGGCAAAGAAGATCGGACGGAAGAAGACCCGTGACGGGTGGGTATATACGGATGTTCGATTGGGCAGCGGCGAGTTTCAAGTATAAAGTGTGACGGGTTGTGACGGGTTGACGGGTTTTTTCTATTCTATCATATGAAAATTTCAGAAGAAAAATTATATATAGTATATAGAAAACCCTGCAAACCCGTCACAACCCGTCACCGGAGGGGGGCGTATGAATATGAAAATGAATCTGAGTGACCCGGATACCTTTGCCCGGCTGGAGCGGCAGGCGTTTCACGGTACGGTTGATGTTTCCGGAATGCCGCCGGCGGCGTACAAGTACTTCTCGGAGCTTGCCGCTGTGTACCGGGCATACCGGTTTGAGGGGCTTCCAAAGGAAGAAGCCGTCAGGCACAAGGACAAGCTGCTGAAGGATTACCATGCCAGCGTGCAGGAATCCCGGCGGATCAGGGAGATGTATGCGGCGTATCAGGATGCGATCCGGAGAGCCGGAACGCTGACAAGTGAGATTGAGAAATCTCACTCTGTGGATGAGATTGCGGACAAGGCCTGCATGGTGATCGCCTTGCTGATCGGCGACAGCAGCTTTTACGCAAGGCAATGCAGAAAACTGAAGGAGGCACAATCATGCGGAGTTTAAAGCGACTGATGAAGTCCGACCGGGAGGTCAGAGAGATCTGCAAGCGAGAAACCGATGCGTACCTTCGGGAGAACTACGAGCAGATCGCCAAACAGGCTGCTTACCAGACCCTTGCAGTGGCATTCGTTGTCCTGCACCGGTACTTCGGGTTCGGCGGCAGGCGGTTGAGCCAGCTGAAGGAACACATCGAATCCGAGTTTGTCATGATGAAAACCGGGATCTTCGGCAGAAAGTACGATGCAGACGACTGCACAAAGTTCTTGAAAGACCGGTACGGCATTGATTTTTCAGAGTCAGCCTACAAGGCGGAAGGGTGGGATAAGCTATGAACACAAACGCAGTTGACAACACCTGTGTATGCTGCGGCGAGATCATCCCAGAGGGGCGGCAGGTGTGCCCCCGGTGCGAGAAGGAGGGTTCTGTATGACTGACAAGCAGGAGGCTGTCATCGGGCAGATCGTAAGACACTACACCTACGACCAGCAGCGTGACGAGGCTGTGGAGGAATGCGCCGAATTTATCCAGGCGGTTTGCAAGTGCAAACGTGGCAAGAAGGGAGCATTCGAGAACCTCAAGGAGGAGGTTGCCGACGTTCTGATCATGGCTGAACAGATGCGGCAGTACATCGGCGCCCAGTCTGTGGATAGCGTCATCGACCGAAAACTCAAGAGACAGCTGGACAGAATCATGGCGGAAGGGAGGACGAAAACATGACCTACCGGGTATGGCGGATCCGGAACCGGATCCCCGGAAGATATCTTGCGCTGTGTCGTGCAGACGGCTCACTGGATTACATAGCGTTTCTGACCAAGCAGAGGGCGCAGGTGTATATGGCGGATAAGAGGTTAAACTCGTTTGTATTTGCGGCGGAATGCTGTTACACATCACCAGAGCAACCCTGCGGCGCTCTGTGCGGCGTTTAGGTGCTTCATAGTATAAATTTCATGGGTAAAAATAAAACGCCGTACAGGCGGCTTAAAATTGAAATAGGAGGGTATCGTATGTTTTTCGTAGGATTTGTTCTCGGAGGCATTCTTGGTGTGCTGATTATGGCACTGATTGCCGGCGGCAACAAAGGAGATGACTGAATGACACTGGAGCAGATGGAGACGAGCGCCTGGCTCAACCGGGCATTTTACAAAGACAAGAAGGTGCGGGCGCTCAGATCGCTCCTGGAGCGTGACAGAGCCCGTGCGCAAGGGTTGACAGTAAACTATGGGGGTGCGGACAAGGGTCGCTCAGACGGCCGGGAAAACGGCGTAGAGGCTGCCATGCAGATCTGCGCAGAAACATCGGAGGCATACGACAAAGCACTGTGTGAGTATAACGCCATGCGCCGGGAGGTGTCACAGGTCATCAACGGCATGCGTGACGATGAGCTGGAGGCTATATTCATCTATCGTTATCTGGACGGTCTGTCGATGGAGGAAATTGCAGAACGGATGCATTATGATTCACGGACGATTTTGCGCAAGCATAAGATTGGATTGGATAAGTTGTCACTTGTTGTCACCCAATGTCATTGCATGTCACCTTAACTCTGTGATATCATGTAAACTAGAAAAAGCAACGGAGGAGCCGACAGGACGCTTTTTCCGCCGGGTACCCCACACCTTCCCGGCGTTTCTTTCCTCCGTCCGCCCTCAGGGCGTGAGAATCGACATTATCCATTATTTGTCCTCCTTTTGATGTCCGGGCAATCGCCCGGGCAGAATACTCAGCGCTCCGTATGGGGCGCTTTTCTTATACACTGAAAGGGTGGTGAACGTTGAATGACGGTAACCTGATTCCGCTCTCTGCAAGATCAAAGAGCGAACAAAGAGCAATCCAGTCCAAGGGCGGGAAGGCTTCCGGCGTATCCAGAAGCTTTAAAAGCTCCTTGAAACGTAAGCTGAAAGACAACCCCAGCCTGATCGATGACGTCATTGACGTTTTGATCCAAGAGGCTGTTGATGGAAAAAATCTCAAGGCGGCAGATATGCTGATTGATCTGCTGGGGGAATCTGTGCAGCGTGAAACGGTTGCATTGAAACGCAAGGAGCTTCGCCTGAAGGAGGCTGCGCAGAAGGACAAATCCGAAACAGATACAGAAACGCCGATGCTTTACCAGGCATTGGAGGAGGCTGACGAATGACGTTTTCTAAGCTGTCGCAAAAGCAAAAAACAGTGTTCAGGTGGTGCTACGGTGACAAGTACAAAGCCATCATCTGTGACGGTGCTGTCCGAAGCGGCAAAACCATCTGCATGGTCACGTCCTTCATCCTGTGGGCAATGCGCAGGTTTGATGGCGCAACGTTCGGCATTTGCGGCAAGACCGTCCGCAGCGCCGAGCGAAACATCATCATGCCGCTGCAAGCAATTGCTGATATTACATCACGGTTCAAGCTGGCATACAACCGTTCCGTCAGCCTGCTGACTGTTTCTGGGATGGGGAAAACCAACTGTTTCTACGTGTTCGGGGGAAAGGACGAATCCTCCTACACATTGGTTCAAGGCATCACGCTGAGTGGTGTCTTTTTTGATGAGGTAGCGCTGATGCCCCGTTCCTTCGTAGAGCAGGCAATCACCCGTACCCTGTCGGTGCTTGGTGCAAAGCTGTGGTTCAACTGCAACCCGGACAATCAGTTCCATTGGTTCTACCAGGAATGGATCTGTAAAGCAGAGCAGAGAAATGCATTGCACCTGCATTTTCTGATGCAGGACAATCCGATCCTTACACCGGAGCAGCTGAGTGCCGCAGAGCAATGCTTTACCGGTGTGTTTCATGACAGGTACATCAAGGGCTTGTGGGTCAGCGCAGAGGGTGTAATCTACAAGCAGTTTGCGGATGATTCTACGCCATTTCTGCTGACGGATGCGCCGGATGATATCATGTTCTGCAACATCGGCTTTGACTTCGGCGGCAATGGATCCGCCCATGCTGGCATCTGCACCGGGTTCAGCCGGGGTTTGCAGCGTGTAGTTGTGCTGGAGGAATACTACCGGCGCCAGGTGATAGCTCCAACAACCTTGTATGCTGATATTGTGGATTTTATCCGCACTTGCCAGCGGCGGTACAACGTGCATGACATTTACTTTGACAGCGCAGAAACCACGCTCATTATGGGGATCCGCACGGAGATTGCCAAAAATCACATTCCGATCAGCGTTCACAATGCAAGAAAGTCAGAGATTCTAAGCCGGATCCGGTTTACCAATCAGATCATGGCGCAGAATCGTTTTTTCATTTTGAGCCATTGTAAAAAGCTGATTGAAGCCTTGCAGACAGCTGTGTGGGATATGAAAAAACAGTCTGACGTGCGACTGGACGACGGCAATTACAACATCGACAGCCTGGACGCATTTGAGTACAGCGTAGAAAAATACATTCCGCAGATCATACGATCCGGACAGATTGGAGGATAGACCAGTGGATATTATCACATCATGCAAGCAGGCCTTCCCGGACATTCGTGTCCCGGATGCTGCACGCTATTACAGCGAGCATATAGCGGTCTGGAAGGATATTTTCGAGAACAATCCGCCCTGGAAGTCGGTGCGGCGCTCCGGTCTTTACAACCGGGGCAACCGTCCATTGAAGCGACTGAACACGGCAAAATGCCTGTGTGACGAGTTTGCGGCGCTGACATTTTCCGAGAAGTGCAACATCACCATTGACGATGCACAGTATCAGCAGTATGTCCTTGACGTGCTGGAAAACAACAGCTTCTGGGACAGCGTGCCGGATCTGGTTGCGTCTGCATATGCGTTTGGCGGGGCCGCTGTGAAGGTGTATGCCAATGACCGGCAGCCCGTGTTGGACTATATCCGCACCGACCGGTTTGTTCCCACAGAATGGATGGGCAAACGCATCCGGGGCGGGATCTTCCAGTCCACCCAGTGCAGCAGCGACAAGATCTACACCCTTTGCGAACGGTACACCGCCAATGGGCAGGTGTATAACAAACTGTTCCGGTCCGATTCCGCCAATGATCTGGGAACGGAATGCCAGCTCTCGGAGCTTGGCATCAAGGCACAGCCAAAGACAGACTACGGCGCAGGCGTTCCCATGTTCGGGTACTTCAAGCCCTCTGTCAGCTCCAATGTGGAGTATGACATCCCCTTGGGCATGAGCATTTATGCCAACGCAATGGACACACTGGCGGCGCTGGACGTGGCATTCGACAGCTTCTACCGGGAATTCATTCTCGGCAAGAAGCGTATCATTGTGCCGTCAGCAGCGGTGCAGACGGTCACAGATCCGGACACCGGGCAGCTTGTCCGGTACTTCGACGCAGACGACGAGGTGTTCACCGCTCTCTCTGCGGAGGAGGGAGACGCCTTGAAGGTAACGGACAACACCATGGAACTGCGGGTGGATGAGCACGTCCGGGCAATCAACGCCCTGTTGAATATCCTGTGCTTCCAGACAGGGCTGTCTGCCGGAGCACTGTCCTTCGATGCGGTGCAGGGACTAAAGACCGCAACGGAGGTCATTTCCCAGGACAGTAAAACGGCACGCACCATCAAGTGCAACAAAAATATGCTGACGGAGCTGCTGGAGGACGTGATCCACGCCATTGTGGCACTGGGAGTGTGGCTGCATCAGCTCCCCAGGAAGGCATACACAGTCACTGTTGGCTGGCAGGACAATGTTGTGATCGATGACAATACGCTGATCGACAACAACATTAAGCTGGTGCAGGCTGGCTTGAAATCCAAGGTATCCGCCATTATGGAGGTGCTCAAGTGCGATGAGGATACAGCCCGGCAGGAGCTTGAGCGGATCGCATCCGAGCAGTCGGTATCCGGGCTGTCTGTGGATGATCTGATGGGCGGTGGTGAGGATGACCAGGCTTGAACTGATGCAGCTGAGCCGGGGACTGTCTGATCTGTATACGGGACTGGAGACGGATCTGCTTGCGAATATTGCAGCCTTTCTGACCGCAGAACAGGCGGACATGCCCTCTGCTCAGTGGAAGATACAGATGCTTGCGCAGCTGGGAGCACTGGATCGTAAAAACCTGCGGACGATCACCCAGTACGTGAAGAACGTACCCCGGATGCTGCAGGACACCCTGCAAGCCGGTGTACTCAGTGCCCTGGAGGATCTGGAACCGGGATTCCGGCAAATGGTGCTGGACGGCATCCTGCAAGGCACGGACACACCGGTTGAGGACACGATGGCACGGGCGCTGAAAGCCTACGCCAGGCAGGCCAGAAAATCTATGAACATGGTGAACACCGTCATGCGGTACAAGGCCAGGGACGCAGCGCATAAG
>UMFP01010673.1_pt1 | contig 22603 bp, 23 predicted proteins | sample 1965031 | NCBI WGS metagenome assembly UMFP01 (sample SAMEA4836048, study PRJEB28245) | human gut metagenome | biome: gut microbiome; material: fecal sample | place: Denmark | collected 2008
CGTATCATGATGCAAACCATAGATGATTTGTAAAAATTTTCTGTCAGAAAGCAGCATGGAACCGCAGTCATACGGTGTCCAGTAAATGTACTGCTGAAAGGGGTAGAAGTTCTTGTTTGTCATGTATTTTTCAAATTCACGCTTCAGCGCAATGGAATTATGATAATGCGGAACTACAAAAAGCTCTCTGATATAGGTCCACTCGCACCAATCCGGGAACAATACAGCCACGGCATCAATGTATTTATTGATCAGATCATTGAGATCCAGCATGTATTTTTCAGACCGATAATTTGCCTTAATAATCGGAATGCCCCATGATTCCAACGCCGCAATGTTCTTATGGTCATACCACTCCAAAGATGTCAGATTTCTCAGATTGTATCGCATTTCATCATCGGTTTTTTTGAACGTACAGAAAAGCGTTGTACGCAATTTACAAAGATAGCGAATGATCGTGGCTGACTGGGATGCATAAAGGGATTGCAATAAATCCTGACTGGACTCCATAAAGCACTGCTCCAGGACATTTTTCCGGACACCAATCAGATACGCAATGGTTGTCACAAGATCTTTCGTATCAACTGTCGTATTCTGCTTCATGCTTTACACCTCCGGTAAATCAAACTGGTTTTATATAATTGTATAGAACCAGTATACCAGATATCCGTTATGGATTCAATCAGATTTTGTGAATACAGGGTGGTTTCACACAATTTTCAGAGACGAACACAAAAACCGAAGGCAGCCCCACACAAGCGTTGTGCGAAACTGCCTTTGTTCATAATGGATAATCCTTTTGCCTTATGTACAAGAAAACGCAATGCGCTGATCCACTGGCAGCGTAGTCACCGACAGCCACATTTTCTCGTGCTCCAGGTTTTTGAATTGATTCGGGAGAAAACTCCTCTCATAGAGATTGTACGCAATCTTCACCGTCGTACTGGTATTGGTTCTGACGGCGCAGGCGTGAGCCTGGTCGTAGTCACCCTCAAAAAAGGGATTGATGCAGGCAGTGACCTCATTGTCGTAGTATGTGAACCAATTGCTTCCAAGGACAGGAAGCGCATAAAAGGTCAGTCCTTTTGGATAATCCCCTTCATTGGCAACCGTCAGGGTCAGCTCCAGGTACTTTTCCGACAGGAAATGAAAATCCTCCGGCTTCTTGCCCAACTCTTTCAGATAATCCTCTGCATCTATCATGCGGGCGGATTCCAGCGAAACAGAATAGCCGGGCTGTTCCAATGCATTATTCGAGATATTGTCGCCAAAGGACACCATTTCGTGCATGCCGTATACCGCAGAGGGCCCCTCATAATGCACAGCAAAGGTACCACCGTTCACCTTATAATACCGCACACACCAAGCCACCAGGCAGACGATCAGAGTTGCTGCGATAATCGGCTTTTTCATTCGGCAGTTCCCTCCGCATCCATGTGCTTTTCATCCGTGATTCTGCCGTGCTCAATGGTGTAGATCGTGTCGCAGACACCCTCCAGGGTGACGTGGTCGTGACAGGTCATGATCACCAGCGCACCTCGCTCCCGTTCTTCGGCAATCAGTTTTTTTGTCAGCGCAACACCGTCTGAATCCAGGGCGTTTGTAGGCTCATCCAGAATCACAAGCTCCGGCGATTCCATGATAGCCGCCGCAATCCCAAGGCGCTGCTTCATACCCAGAGAATACTTGCGGTACTTCTTTTTGTCCTTCGGATCAAGGCCCACCCGGGCAATCGCCTTTCTGACCGTTTCGTCCGTAATCTTTCCCTGTATGGACGCCAGCAGCTTCAGATTCTCAAACCCGCTCATTCCGCCCAAAAAGGCAGGGCTTTCGATCAAAATTCCCATGCTCGGGGGGAAGCTGATGTCCTTTCCAAGCACCTTTCCGTCAAATTGAATCTCTCCTTCGGTGGGAACGATCAAACCCGCTATAAGCCGCATGAGCATGGTTTTTCCGCAGCCATTATATCCGCAGAGTCCATACACAGTACCGCTGTGCAAGGTCAGATTCACCTGGTCTGCAACGAGATTCCCCCTGATTTTCTTCACAACATTTTTTACTGTGATTGTCATATGCCACCTCATTCCTTATCGGGCAAAATATCATATCGTTTGAAATACAATGCGCCAGCTATGATCACTGCTGCAATCAGTCCCAGGCAGATCCACATGCCGGTCATGGCAGGATACGCCTCCTCATAGAACCAATCGCTCCGGGTGGTCATAGCACAGCGGGAAAATGCTGCCGGTGTATCGTCCAGTACTCCAAACATCAGCACGCCGATGCTGATCAGATAGCTGTACATGGGTTTGCAAAACAGGCAGAGCAGCATCTGGAGCATATTCAGCGTACAGAGCACCAGCATAGGTGCCAGCAACAGCCAGACCCGCTGCAGCACAGTCAGATCCGGAGCGCCCTTGAACAAGTAAACAACGCTCCTGTCTGCGGTGATCGTCAGGATATCCGGCGTGTTCGTAAATGTAATATCATAGCCATTGAGTACGCTGAACAGCAGGGCTGTCAACAGGAACAGCACATAGAACCAGACCCCGGATGCAATGCACCAGACGCATTTGGCGCCCCACCATGCCCCTCGTTTCCGGGAGCGTGTCAGCACCTGAATGCCGAACTGGGTCAGATCATTGTGCATATAATCAAAATTGATGAAAACTGCAAAGACAAACAGCGCAATCCAGAAATAGGGCAGCGCAATCACCGTACTGGGATCCGGCGCCTTGGTGATGGGATCGCATCCGTGAAAAAGCTCTGCGATCAGATCCAAAAAGGTCGTGGGGCTTTTAATACCCCCGTATGCTTTAAACATGTTGAGATTGATGTCCGCAGACATACACTCAAACAGGCAAAGGATCGGCACCAATATGTACCGCTTGTTCCGGAGGATCCCCTCCCGGATATCACTTAAAATCAGCTTAAAGGCACTCATATTTTCTACCTCGCAGCACATAAATCAGTGTGGACACAACCACAATGAACCCGATACTTGAAAAGACAGTGACCGGCAGGTTGGCAGCCAGGGGGGCGGCACACAGCTGCTCCGTCCAGACCAGTGCGATTCCATTCCCGTTGATCCTAATTCGATACTTCTGCATTACAAAGACAGCCAGAAGCTGCTGTGCCGTAAACACAAGAAAGGGCACCACACTGGAAACGATGTGATTTTTGATCAGCATGCCTGCTGCCGTACCTATGCTTGCCATGGCACCGCCCCAGAGAAATGCCACACCGCACCACATCAGTACAAACAGATACGGGCTTTGATAAAAAATCACAGAGCCAAATTTAAAGGGATCCGCAGGTGATACCAGGTCATCGGGGATGGGCCAGAATGCCGGCGAAAAGGTGCCGAGCAGCATAAAATCCAGAACCAGCGCACCCACAAAGATCATGCCCCCGCTGATGAACGAAACCAGGTATTTTGCGGTAAAATACCTCCTTCGTCCGATGCGGGTAACGGTTTGTGCAATGTACCCGGAACTCCGGTCGTAGCTGACGCTCCAGCTATAGGCAAAGGCAGTCAGAAGGGGCAGCACTATATGCAGGTAGGAACCTGCACCAATGGCCGGCTGGGTACCCAGCCATTTATTGAAAACACTGGTATATACGTCAACATCCTGCTGGTACAGCCGGAACCAGGCAAACACATCTGCAATCACGATCAGTGCAGCAGCGACAGCGGAAAACAGCAGGGTCTTGCTGCGTATCATACGCTTCCATTCAAATACAAATATTCGCTTCATTCCACACCTCATTTCAAGTTCAGATCAACTGTTGTGCCAAGTGTGACGGGATATGCTGTTACAAACTGCACATGCTTCAGTGCCGTATCCTTATCCGATGCAATCTCTGACCATTTAACCAGGTACGACACCTCAAATTCGGTGGTTTCCCCCGGCTCCAGGTGAAACGCAAAGTAGTTTCCGCTGCATACATCGTGTTTACTGAAATAAAATGTAATTCCATCTGTGCAGCCACCTAAAGCATCTATCACGAAATCATATTCTTCATAAAACTCCGGATCTGTCGCATGCCACGGCGAAGTCGCATTGACATTCTCCACGGTAAAGTGCAGGGTCACGATCACCCCATCGTGCAGCAGTTTTCCGCTTGCCTGATCATAGTGCATGCCGTCCACCACACTGTATGGACACGTATCCTCCAATGCAATTCCTGCCTCCGCAAAGGTTGTAAACACCTCTGCCCGATCAACGGTCACATAGATTTCTCCACCGCCATGAGATTGTACCAGGTTTTTCGCATAAAAGCGTTCTCCCAGGGCAGCGTGCCTGGGGGCCTCCAGTGTTTTTGTGGAGCCGGAATCGGAACCACTGTCGATGCTGTCGGCACTATTGACTGCGGCAGAATCACGCTGGGCTTCTGACCAGGTTTCAATCTGAATGTCCCCAAACGTACAGGCGTTCAGCAGCAAAAGCGCACAGGCAAGGGTGCCGCAGAAAAAAGTTCGCTTCATTCCACACCTCACCCCAGGTTCAGATCAACTGTTGTGCCATATGTGACGGGATATGCTGTTTCAAACTGCACATGCTTCAGTGCCGTATCCTTATCCGATGTAATATCTGACCAGTAAACCAGGTACGACACCTCAAATTCGGTGGTTTCCCCGGGCTCCAGGTGAAACGCATAGTAATGCGCACTGCATGCATCGTGTTTACTGAAATAAAAATTAGGGCCCTCTGTGCAGGTACCTAAGGCATCCACCCGGAAATCATATTCTCCATAAGATTCTGGCTCCCTCGCATGCTCCGGTGAGGTCGCATTGACATTCTCCACGGTAAAGTGCAGGGTCACGATCACTCTGTCGCCCCGGAACGTGCCGCTTGCCTGATCATATTGTATGCCGTCCACCACACTGTCCGGAAACGTATCCTCCAATGCAATTCCCGCCTCCGCAAGGGTCGCAAACACCTCTGCCCGATCAATGGTCACATAGATTTCCCCACTGCCAGCAGGTGGTTTTACCAGGTTTTTCGCATAAAAGCGTTCTCCCAGGGCAGCGTGCCTGGGGGCCTCCAGTGTTTTTGTGGAGCCGGAATCAGAACCACTATCGGTGCTGTCGGCACTATTGACTGCGGCAGAATCACGCTGGGCTTCTGACCAGGTTTCAATCTGAATGTCCCCAAACGTACAGGCGTTCAGCAGCAAAAGCGCACAGGCAAGGGTGCCGCAGAAAAAAGTTCGCTTCATATCTTCCACCTTTCGTTCATCAAGTTCTCTCTGACAGGAAAACAGGATGCCGGACTGCATGATCTCATTCCGCCCGGCATCCTGCTGCTTAAAATCGGGTGTTAGTTGGCAACGGTCACGTTCAGATTGCCGGAATAGTCCGGGCTCCACACACCGTTAATGGTGGAGGGGTTATAATAGCTTGTGGAAGCGAATTTCAGACCAGCGCAGGCATTCCCACGCTCATGGATCAGGTTCTTGATGACAAACCGTCTGCCTGCCCGAACCGTAACCCGGGCAGCGGTGCGCCCGCTTGCGTTGCAGGTTCTGTTTGCCACAGCAGCAGCCCACCGGGTATCGCTCAGCCCCCAGGTCTGAACATACACATCATAGTCCGCATACGTAAGATAAATGTACACGCTGGAATTGTTCGTCTTGACTCTGACACCATCCTTACTCATAGGCAATTCCGTATAAGTATCGGCAATGCCGGGAGCCGCAGTGAAGTTGGTGATCCTAGTATCCGCAGTGTTTGCGGCGTGTACGCTCATCCCCCCCAGGCTTACCGTAAGGGACGCCGTCGCCATCAGCAGTGCAAGTGTTCTTTTCAGTGCTTTTTTCATTCTGAATTCCTCCTTTGATTTGAGATTGATTTGATAATTACAGCTTTTTCTCCCGAAAGCCTGACCGTTCAATCAGGAAAAAGCAATTACCCTACAGTCTGGGCACGTTTCACCCATATTATCGAAATTACTCGTTTTTTATCCTTAATTGCATTATACAGTATCCTGGAGGTCTTTGTCAATACCTTTATTAGAATTTTTTGAAAATAGGGCTGTAGGAACAATGGTGCATAAAAAAAGGCGAATACAAGCAGAGCGCCCCAGTAGATGTTTTCCGTGCCGCTGTTCATCCCACAAGCACGTCATCTTTTTGCACGCATCTACTATATAAACGATTGAGCATGCCAAAAAGATGTCACCCTAAGCAAAGTTTACAAAAAATTCATAATTTCGCTGCTGTCAATGGGAGGAGATGAATACCTGCGAGGACTTGTGGGAATTCCGGTTCATTCGGGGGTGATGCTGCGTGCGGAAATGCGAATAGATAAAGCGAACCCCGCATCACTGGTTTTCAGCGGTGCGGGGTTGTTTGTTAAAATTGGATCTGAAGCCATTTTTCCAATTGTTCCTGCTCTATGATTTTTTGCAGCAATGGCGGATAATTGTTCTGTTAATACGTAAGGTGTATGTTCAGCAGCAGCTAATAACAAAGTCGGGTATCCGTAAAGCGAGTTGATTTTCTTTTCAAGAACACATTGCTTTATGCGCAGACCATGCCGGGAAAGGTTCAAACTCACACCTCAGGCAGAATTCTGTCGGTGCAGTTTCCGGTAGTCCGTTGCAGTCATGCCGGTTTTCTCCCGGAACTGTCGCATGAAGTGGTTTTCATTGTTGTAGCCACACTGTAAAGCTACCTCCCGGATACGTAAATCGGTGTGAGACAGCAGCTGTGCGGCTCGCTTCAACCTAACACTGATGATGTCATCCTTGATGCTGGAGGCAAACACCTGCTTGTATAATCTCTGCAAATGACTTTTACTGATGCAAAGTTGCTCTGCAATGTCTGAAATATTCCACTCCAGCTGGGGATTTACAACCATGCGCCGACGCATGCGAATAATCTGCGCTTTGTAGTCCAGGTAATGATTCTGAACAGTCTGTTTCTGTTGCATTAGCTGCAGCACCCCCTGCTCCAGTTGCTGTTCGACCGCTTCCCGGCTTGTGGAAGTCAATTGTACAGTATAATCGATAAATTCCGGAACCTGCCGGATTTTGAATCGGGCACGCAGACTGTTTTCCACAAATGCCGTCAAATCCACAATGGATGCTGCTTCATTTTCACCAGGCTGCATCGGCATTAAGACAGCAAATATACTGTCCTCGATTCTACAGCACAGCCGATGTGTGTGATAACTCCGAATGGCTTCTCCGATTGCTGCAGCTGGATCCAACTGATTGATCTGATCCGGATAGTAAGTTAGTAACAACAGCACACAACGATTTCCCGCTTTCAAATATCCGGCAGTCACTTCTGGCAGGCGGAACAAGAAGCCCTCTCGGTTCAGCATCCCGGTAACCGGATCCGTCTCCAGTTGTTCCAAATGATGGGGATAAAGCTGGACACGAATCCGCTGCTGTAGGACTTTCAGCCCATTGGAAACAGCGTCACACCAGCTTACATAGGTTTCGTCAATGCGTACAGCCCTACTGTCCTGGAACCCCATTGCTGTAAACCCTAAAATCTGACCATCGCAATGCAGAGAGGTAAGCACAAGCACATGAGGATCATGGGAAGTCTGCAATGCAGGGAGGATCTGACTGGTCGGGAACAGAAAACCGGACTGCGGGTTTCCCCCAAACCGCTTGGAAAGCAGCAGATACATCTGCTCCGGGAATCCTTATTGTCGGACATCATCCGGATTGCGGGCATTTCCCTGCCAATCCCGGCACAGGCAAATATCGATCCAATCCGCTTTTGTAAAAATATGTCCCACCTGATCAATCCGATCAGATAGCTCCTGCAAATCAGAAGCCTCCGTCATACGATGAATAAAATCTGTGGCTATAAATGCTTGTTGTTCAGCATTCCGCTGCATCTGATTGTACACATAGTGCTCCAGCCAGAAGCCTTCGTCATTTTCCGGATGCTTCATGCCTGTGCAGCCACAGCTTTTACCGATCCATACGCTTTGGGCTGGACAAATGCATGCGCAGTTCTGCCCGGTCATCATGGTATGCAGTCGACAAACCGCTTCTGCGCCATATTGCCGATCACGGCCCTGGACGGTGGTCAAAGGAGGATCGCACACCGCCGCATCCATGCCTCCGTCATACCCGGTCACAACCAGATCCTCCGGCACTCGTATTCCATGGGCTGTCAGAGATCTTACCAATGCCGCTGCCATAACATCGCTGGCACACACAATTCCATCCGGACAGGGCAGCGCTCCGGATGCAATCTGTACTCCGATTTGTTCAGGAGTATCTTTCCAGAAGTGTCCGTAGAAAACATCCGATTCCTGGGGATAAATCCCCGCCTCCTCACAGGCATCCAGAAATCCGCCAAGCCGTTCCATCGAGGAAACATGGTTGGGCAATCCAGTGATACAGTACAGCTTCCTGCAGCCGTGGCGTTGAATCAGATGCTTTGTCACCTGGTACATGCCGGAATGCTCCTCCGCCTCAAAAGTCGGGAATCCCGGTTCCTCCCTGCCCAAAACAAGGCAGGGCGCATCTGTCTGCCTCAGGCTATCAAAGATCTGCTGAATCACTTCGTCCGTGTGAAACCGATCCGCAGCAAACAGAACTCCGTTTAGATGATGAGAACAAATCAGCGTGTAGATATTCTCCAGCCCAGCGATATACTGATCAAAGCGAACCTCCCGTAAAGAATTAAAAATACCGGTGTAGACAATGACATCATAGCCCAGAGAAATCCCTTGATCACAAGCTCCCTCCAGGAATGCATGATCCAATGCAATGTTGATTTCAGGCAGAATCAGACCGATTTTCCCCTTTGCGCCCATAGAACACCATCCTCCGCAGCAATGATTCGATACCGTCCTTCTTTGTACACATTGTACAATGGGATTGCTCCGATGTCAATTCTGAAATATGCTTCTTTTTTAGCTAAAATGCGATATTTTTATTGACGAACCTTGAAAGTAATGCTACAATAGAAACAAAAACAGCACCGCACGCTCCGCTGACGGATCGGTGCAATGCTGTATAAGAAAGAGAGAGGAACTAGTATGAGATGCAGCGCTGTAGGCTATCATCATATCCACGACAGCAGCTTTCAGAAAAAACGACCAGGCGGCTCATCGGATTGGCTGTTGCTGCTGGTCAAGACCCCTGCGCAATTCATCATTGAGGGAGAAATCATTCACGCAAAAGCGAATTCCTATATGATCTATTCTCTGGATACGCCTCAGCACTATGGTGCAGATGGTGCCGATTACATCGACGACTGGCTGCATTTCTACCCGGATCCGGAGGAGTTAGAATTGTTTCAAGCTCTATCCATTCCACTGAACAGACCCGTTTATATCGGCAACATTGCTGCTGCCTCTGCCATTATCAGAAACATGTGCTTTGAGTTTTACTCTGCGCACTTGTGCAAGCAGGAATCCGTCACGCTGTATTTCCGAATGATGCTTTATAAGTTCCACGAACAAGAAGCCTTCCGTTATTCCGATACCATCCTAACGCTGACCCGGCATATGCCTCATTTACTGTGGATCAGGGAATCCATTTTTCGCTGGCCGGAACAGGAGTGGAGCGCAGACGTGCTTGCCCGGGAAATGCAATTGAGCCAATCCAGGTTCCTGCATCTTTATAAGGAGGCCTTTGGTTCTACCATGCTCCAGGACATCACAGACAGCCGCATCCAGAAGGGATGCGAACTGCTGCGAACCACAAATCTAAAGCTTCCGGAGATTGCCGATGCCTGCGGCTATGCCAGTGTGCCTTATTTTATCATGCTCTTTCGCAGCAAAACCGGCATGACACCACATGCATACCGCAAGGCACAGCAGACCCAACTGTAGCCATCACTTCATGTTCAACAGGAACTTTTTCACCTTTATGTAGGTGAAATAAATCATAAAATCAGCCTCACCGTAATCGGAGAGGCTGATTTATATATACGCTGCTGCACAGGATATGCAAATCTGCACAGCAGCATCAAGGGGGGCTAATTTTTTGAACCGCCTAACAGGAATTTTGTCAACACAACCGCATCCGCTATTTCCACGCTGCCGGTGCCGTTCAGATCTGCCCGGCGCAGGGCATTCCGGTTCAGGGACTGTCCCAGCAATGCCCGGCGCATCCTTGCAAGATCCATGCCGTTGACCATGCCGTCCCCGTTTACATCCCCGGGGATCACCGGCTCGGCTGTATTCTCCGCAGCCAGCACCACATAGTTCACAGCCTGGTTCAGATTGATCGCACCCACCGTCACTGTTGCATCCTGCTTTACGTCTTTCTGATACACCACATATGTTACAACCGGATTTCCGTCATCCATCAAAGTCATGTTCGTCTTTTCCCAGCCACTGAGCCATGCAGACGCATTCTGCTCTGCCCGGGTATCCACTGCCACATAGGCTGTCAGATCCTTTGCTGCCGTGAAAGATGCTTCCTCGCCCGCATATTTTTTAGAATCACAAGCTGTCCGGATCCACTCTGCATCCTGCAGAAGCTCCGGCACTGCGGTAAACTTACAGGTTCTATCCCCAAATACCTGGCTGCCAACATTCAGCCCGGACTGAATTGACCAATCGCCTGCATTCCCCTTGTCATATACGTTCAGACTCTTGATCAGCTTCCCGTCGGGGATGGGATCCGGTTCCACAACCGGTGGTTGAGACGAATCCCGAACTAAGGAAAAATCATCCACTAGCAGCCAATTTCCCGCCTTGGCATCTGAACAAATTCCAATCTGTACGGTACCATTGGTAACCTGGATATCAGAAATAGTGACCTCTTCCCAATTGTCTATTTTTCGATTCACATTGATAATCTTATCAGCGCCGGCACCCCGCACATACAGCATAGCCGAATTCTGACCACCCGTACTTCTTACCCATGCCCGCATGGTGTAGGTTCCGTTGGGGAGCTTGACATCCTGTGTCATAGTAGCCTTGTATGCGCTATCGCTCCACTGCCGTGCACACCAGTTGCCTGTACGTCCGCCCTTTTTGTTGCTGTTGCCGGTGCCGGATGCCTTCCAGCCTGCAAGCGTAGTCTGGGACACCCGATCTGCTTCAAAAGTGGGGTTGAGAATATAATTGTTGCCTGCGCCCACCTGCCATTCACCGGTCTGTGCATTCAGGCTCCATTCGCTCAGGGAATGGAATGTCACCTTGTCACCATTCACCGTCAGTGGCACCCACTGGTTATAGCCAATTCCGTTTCCGGCAAAATCGCTCCAACGATCGCCACAATACAGAACTGTCTCCTGCTTACTGCCATGCACAGTGTAGAAAAAGCCCGTCTGGGTCACATAGGAGAAATCTTCATCCGTTCCCTCCATCACCTTCCAGTCTGAATATGGGCCTGTGATCTTGTCGGCAACCATGTAATAGCTGTGGGATGCATTCCAACCGTGCAGATCCGATGCACAGAAATAATACTTCCCCTTGTATTTAAACAGGCAATTACCTTCTCTGCCCTTTCCCTTCGCCACTTCCACTGCAGGTTCAGCATACAGGAAATCCGATGTCCGCAGCTTGGAAATATACTGATGTCCTCTGCCGCCCTTATTAGAGCAAACCAGATACGCCTGCCCATCGTCATCCACGAACAAAGTCTGATCCCCAGTGCCTTGCTTGAGCACATTCTGAATCTGATCCTGCACGGTTTCCACTTGGAAATTACCCGTAGGCGTATCACAGGAGGCAAAGAGGATGCTGTCATTGTACTGGGTCACCAGTACATACTTTTTCGTCTTTGCACAGTAGGCAACGCCCATGCGTCCAACCCAGTAGGTCCAGCCAAAATTCTTGGTATTTGCCGTCAGAACATCGTTCTCAAACTTCCAGTTCACAAGATCCTTGGAAGAATAGCAAGTCACAGAGCGAAAGGAAGTATCGTTCACCTTTTTGGTCGGATTTGCGGCATATGTGTCTGCGCCGTTGTAGTGCACGCCGTACCAGTAATAAGTATCCCCGAATTGAAATACGCCGCCGCCCTGAGAATAGATGTTGTTTCCGGATGTGTCCTTCCAAAACGTATCGTTGTAAATAGTGTTTCCAACTGCCGCTGCTGTTGGCTCCGGACAAGCAGATGGACTGACTAGCATTCCCGTTCCAAGCACCATTGCAAGCAATGCAGAAACCGATTTCCTGAACAATTTCTGTAGTTTCATTATGCACACTCCTTTTCAGCCATTCTTCTGGATGATATAATCCTGCTGCCAAATCCGCTTCAGAAACAAGCAGATTTTCTTCTGGTTCTATCGTAACATAAAACAGTAAAAAAACAAATGCAGGAATCGATCAAATAAATGACGTTTTTGAGCAAATCATCCCGACCCAGATGCTCCATCGTATAACTCCCTGTCCCTTGCTGGGCATAAGCAGCTGTGCCAGTCGGTACAACCGCCGCTATGTTCGCCAGCATTGCAAGGGCAAGCAGCATTATTCCAACTTTCCTTTTTCTCATAATCGTTCCCTCCGCAATATCTTTTATCGTTTAGAATCTCGGTGCAATGCTGCCCAACCTGTTATCGCAATTTGTCTCCTATTTTCAGATCAAGTTTTTTCGTTTCCTCTGCGATCATTCGTGCAATTTTCAATGCTCCTGCATGACTCAAATGCGTATTATCCAAACTAGTTTTTGCTGTATCAGCATAACAATGCATCTTGGCGGTTTCAGCAGCACCGCCATAGTTATAAAGGCTTGTATGGTTACTATTATCATGAGTACTTATCCGTAGCAAAACGGCAGGATAATCAGCAGAAACAGCTTCAGCAATCGCAGGAGAGAAAGCATTGGTAAACAAAATGCTGATGATCGCTAAAAACGCACATGCTATAGAAAACAACCTTAAATTGAGCACTTTCTTCATAGTATCCCTCCTTAGGAATCTGTAAAATATATCGGTAAGAAGCCCGAGATGCAGTTCTTTCTGTATATAATGATACAATGAATTCAGAAGCTAGGCAATGCATTAATTGCTCAAAAATGTAACGTTTTTGAGCAAAAACAACGTTCTCCCCCTGTTCCTCAACCATGTCTTTTTCCCACAAGTAAAGGCAACACCGCACAAAGATTGCGGTGTTGCCTTTGGCACCAAATGAAAATCATTTATTTTGAATCAAAGCTCGTTTCATCAGACATAAATCAAAAACTGTCAGCCTGTCATCTTCGCAAAAATCTCCTGCCTTCCAGTCGGCAAGCTCTGTGTTTGGCACTGCAAGCAGCCATTTCTGGAGGAGAACCGCATCTGCAATGTTGAAGCTGCCGTCTGCATTCACATCACCGAGCACCGTTTTTTCCGGCACTGCAGGCTCTAAAATAAATTTCTGCCCATCGCCGCCCCAGTATACCCACTGGCAGATATTCGCACCGGCATCCTTACTGATATTGTAGACATCCGCACAGGAATTGCCCCCTGAAACTGCGGTCAGCAGCGCATATTGTCCGCCGCCTGTATCCAGAAATCTGAACCTTTGTGAGGCATCGCCGATGTAATCTGTAATCACAATATCTGCGCCGTTTTCAGCGCTTGCATTTTCAACAGTCAGTGCCTTGCCATGTGTGGTGCGAATCGTATACCACCCGTTATCCACTGCGGTAATATTCCAGATTTGTGCATCAGTATTCTGTTCTGCACTGCCATTCTTGATATCCATGTCTGCATGCATATACAACGCACTGTTGACATTCTGTATGGTATAGGTTCCATCGGCAACCGGTGTCAAATTGACGATATCCTCCACAGGATTATATGCCGTTTCCTTGCTGCCCCAGATGCAGATGTTTATCCCTGTTGCAGTAAAAGTCATTTTCCTGACCGGCGTATCCGATTCGTCCTCCTGTACAATAAATGCGCCTTTATAAGTCACTCCACCCCAGGTGAAGCTCATATACGGCGTGCCGTTCTTTGTGATTTTCCACGCTGCATCAATATCTCCGGTGACAGTTCCATCCGCATTCAGCATAATGTGAATCGGCTTTTCCACATCGGCGGATTTTTCATTTTCAAATTTCTGATTCGGGTTGTGCCAGATCAACTCATAGTTGCCGACAATTGCTTCCATTGTATGCCCGTCTGCTGAAAGCGTTTCGCCGGAGTATTCATATGCGGTTGCAGTCGGCCATCCGTCCTCGTTCAGAAGCATCTGGTGTACACGCACTTCATGCCCACCATAATTATCGTCAAATTTGTTATGATAGATGCAAAACAGCTTGCCATCATCGTCCATCAGCACCGAGTTGTGTCCCTGTGCTGTATTTGGCTTTGTATTGCAGCTCCATTGATAATTGCTCATAAGGCGTTCTCCGATATTGCCTGCAATATTATCCATGGCTTGTGCATAAATTGAAGAATTGCCGTTCTGGTCAACATAAGGTCCCTGTGGGTTTTCACTGCGGAAAACACGCATATTGTATCCGCCCTTATTGTTGAAATGACCATAGGAAAGGAACATGTAATAATATCCTTTTTCTGCATCCGGGGACTTCATATATTCAATGTATGGTCCTTCACCGGAAGTCCAGTGTCCGCCTGCAACATGAACGCCCATATACGCATCAGACTGTACGGCGCCATTGTAAGATTCCGTTTTATACTGCACCGTATAATCACGCAACCCCGTCTTTTCATCCAGTTCCAGCATATATATGCCGCCGAACCAGGAACCATATACCATCCACAGATTTCCTGCTTCATCATAGAACGTGCAGGGATCAATTGCATTTGTGCCGTATTCGGCGTTCCACTTTCCGCTGCTGTTGAGATACCGGCTAAGATCCGGATTACTGCCGAGAACTTTTTCCACGTCTGTGTTTGCATAATGGTTTGCTCCATTGGCAGGATTGGTTTCAAACCCGGAGTATACGATGGTATCGGAATATTGATACGGGCCATCGATGTTGTCAGCCGTGCAAAGTACGATTGAAGAATGCCAGTTGTCCCCATTCACACTGAGGTACATACAATACTTCTGCATATCGGGATTCCAGACAATATCGGGTGCCCACAGGTTGCCGGAAAGGTCGTAATTTTCACTGGTGCCGGACCATCCGGCAGGTTTCGCAAGATCCGTGTAAATATCCCGGAAAAACGTGGTGTTTTTCGTGCCGTAATTTGAGTTTGCCGTCCATGTCCAATTTTGCAGATCCGTTGAGCGTGCGGCAGCAAGATGTGAACCAATGATGTAATAGCTGCCATCTGCAAGCTTGATTACAGATGGGTCATGTACGGATACACGGGATTTGTTGGAAGCGGCATCTGCTTTCGTGCTTACCAGACTGGGGACAGCCCCTAAGAACATCAGCATTGCACTTGACACAAGAAACGCAGCAGTCTTCTGATGGAATGTGTGAGTGTTCATGGGAATTCTCCTTTTTGGTATTTTTCTTTATTTTACACTGATATTAAAAGCACGTCAATAAAAAATCGTAACATAAAGATGATGTTTCACAACATTTTTTGTATAAAGTGCATTTGGGAAGTATAGCTGCATGTAGGCATCAATGCATAATACGACAAGGAGTCGAAAGGAAAACGCCCAATCTATAAACAGATCAGGCGTATCTTTATAGAGCACACTGACCTGGATCCCTCTCAATTTACGCATGTAACCGTAAAATAGCATCATATCTGGTGGTATTAAATGCGAGGATGAAGCGACGACGGTCATAATGGAAAGCGTCCGCCCAAAAAGCGGCTATAAATCTCACAGCCGCCTATTCGTATACTATTCTAATTTTCTTTCAAGCTCTCTCCAAATCCCTTTACAATCGGATCGAGGAAGTATCTCATAACCGATTTTCACTTCCACTGAACCTGATGAACCAGACATCACATCAGGGAGTGTTGACACTAAGATAATGCGACTATTTTTCTCCCGCTGTCCAAGATGTATGATAGTGCTGCAATAAAATGCGTGCGTTTTTATTTTCCCTATTGACAATTTTCCGATAATAATATATAATCAGAATGGATCGCGAAATCCAAACATTTAATTATGACATTGTATTGACACGAAAGAGGAAGATACATGAAAAAGCGTCGGTTTGCAATGCTTTGCCTTGCAGTGACTCTATGTCTGAGCGCATGCGGCAAGACGGATTCGGAACAGCAGAGCGCTTCAGTCCCATTCGGCACCTATGTGTACACCTCTGAGGACGGGAGCACCTCCCAGATCACTGTGGATGCGCACACCTTCCGGATCCAGAATGGGGACTATTCTTATTGTGCACAGATTGCAATTGCCAGCCGTATCTTTGCTGCGTCAGCAGAAGTGAAGAAGGAGGGACTTCAACTTTCAGATGCGGAAAAAAACAGGATCATCGATGAAGCCAATCACTTTGATTTTGCGGCATATGATGGACTGGAGGTTCCATATGATCTGGAAGTGTTATACGAAACAGATGTCAACTTGAATGCGAAAAACGAGAACGGGGAACCCATCTGGGGACTGGGACTTACCTATTACGGGGACGATCGAACCATCGGCTTCGGAGATGGGTACTATGTACTGCAAGAGTAATCAAATATAAATCTGGCAGCATCCTCCGGGCATGCTTGGAGGTGCTGCCTTTTTATATGACGGAACAGGAGGACAGTATGCCTTGGATCACATGTAAGGATCTGCAAAAGGAGTATCGCAGCGGTACGCAGAGTCAGATGGCACTGAATCATGTAGATTTTAGCCTGGAGCAGGGAGAGTACGTTGCCATTGTAGGAAAATCCGGCAGCGGCAAGTCCACCCTGATGAATATGCTGGGGCTGATCGATACTCCCACCGGCGGCAGCATGATCTGGAACGGGGAACAGGTGCTTCGTTATCCGGAGCGCAAAAAGACGCAGCTGCGGAACCAGATGATCGGCTATGTATTCCAGGCGTTTTATCTGGAGCCCAGCTATACGGTGTACCAGAATATCGAGATTCCCCTGCTGATTGCCGGATATGGAACAGCGGAACGGCGCAGTCGGATCCTGTCTGCGCTGGAGGAAGTGGGATTATCCGGAAAGGTACGGCAGCGGGCGGATTCTCTGTCCGGCGGCGAAAAGCAGCGGGTCAGCATTGCAAGAGCGCTGGTGAATCAGCCCAAGCTGCTCCTTGCAGATGAACCCTGCGGAAATCTGGATTCCGAGAATACTGCCATTATCATGGAGCTGTTTGACCGGCTGCATGGGGCGGGGAAAACCATTGTTCTGATTACTCACAGCGAAGAGGACGCCAACCGGGCAGAACGGAAACTTACAATGAAGGATGGTCGTGTGCTGCATGAAACGCTGTTGTAAGGTTGGCATCCTCGCCTGGTATGAATTACGCACCCAGTGGAAGGGATTTGTTTTCTTCGGGGTGATCTCCGCCATTTTGTTGTCCGCTGTGATCTCCATCTTTACATTGGCAAGGCGTGTGCCCGGGGAGATCACTGAGTATATGCAAGCCACCGGGGAGGGCAACATCGTGATTCAGCGACTGCCCCTGGATCAGCTTTCCGTTGTGGATGAAATGCCGGTGAAGGTGATGGACTATCATATTTCCTTTCTGGAGGCAACAGCCATCGGATTACCCTCCAACTGGAGCCCCCAGAAGGTACTGGAGAATGGCGACGCATGCAGCCTCCCCGGGCAAGGAGGCGTGATCCGCTGGCTGCCGGAGGAGCACTCTTTCCACGCCGTACAGCTGGAGCAGCAGCTGATTGCCGGCAGAGCACCGGCACGGCAGGACGATGCAGATGCTGCCATTTGGCTGTCAGAGGATGCAGCAGCACAGCTGGGTGCAGTATGCGGAGATACCGTGTCCTTTTGTGCAGACAGTACGGCGGCGCAGAGCATTTCCTGTCAGATTGCAGGGATCTATCAACAAAATATCTATTTGTATACCTATTATGTCAGCCTGCCCTTGTACCTGCAATCCCTGGATACAGTGGAGAGCATGCAGGTGACCCTGGCACCGCTGAATCTGAAGGATTATCAGAATGTTCTGGCGGAACTCCGGGCAAACCGGATTTTTCCGGATGAAGCCCAGGAATTTATGGACAGTGTGATGCTTCTGGTCTACGCTTTATATGTAGTTTGTGTATTTTTGTGCATTTTGGAAGTCGGCATGGTGTTCACCATCTCACGAAGCTATTTTCATAGACGAACTGCTTTTTTCGCCGTGTGCAAAGCACTGGGCATGCAAAACCAGAGCATGCTTCTGACGGTGTGCATGCTCATGCAGGCGCTGCTGAGTGTGGCTTTTCTTGTAGCCATGCTGCTTGCACCCTATCTGAACCGATATGTAGGCAATCTGTTGAATGAACTGTTTACGGATGTGAAAATCTCTGAAAGTGTGTGGAACCCCTTTTCCCTGCTGATCCTTCTGATCACCTCCGGATTGCTGTGGCTGACCTGTATTTGCTCTCAAAAGACATATGCTGCGCCGGAGTTGGTGGAATTGATCCGGCAGGAAGACCAATAGGGGGGACTGTATGCGTATAACACATTGCGCCAGAATTGCGGCGTATACGATGCTGGGAAAAAAGCGGCATACTCTGCGGGTCTTTATCAATATGCTGCTGATCTCCTGTGCGCTGGTGGTGTGGCTGGTGCTGACCACCGCATTGCGCAGTGCACACGATGCATATATTTACGGCACACTTTCCTCCAATTATGAAACGGTAATGTTGAGCCTGGATGCATCCGGTCAGCCAATAGAAAGCCGGGCGTTGCAGCAAGCCGTCCAGTGGGATGAGATCGCCCAGCCGGTGGTTGCTGCCCAGCCGGATCTGGTACAGGTGCTGGGGCGGCAGGAGGAGTGGATTTTTGTAAACAATCGGTTCGTGACCCTGATGCTGGACGGGACAGCCCATCCGGGCATCAATGATTATTCTTACGATTTCTTCGAGGCGGGACGGGAGGCTGAACCGACTACGGTGCCCTTTCGTATATGGGCGGTCTATTCGGAGCAGATTGTTTCTCAAAATGATCTGACAGAGTTCGCATACCGGTATCCGGATGCCCAGTGGCTTTTGTGCGGTACGGCGCAGCTCGGGCAAGGAGATGTCCTCATCAGCGATTATATGTTGGAGAAGTTCGGCCTTACAGGGGATCCGGCACAGTATCTGGGAGCGAAACTCTCCATACTTGTAGATGGAGAGCCCCTGTTGGAATCCTACCGGCTGACAGGAGTCATCAACCGGGATCTGTTCCGGTGTACAGGACTTGCGGAGATGCCCCAGATTTTCGTACAGGGCAACGAGCACACAACCAGGCTGTTTCAGCTGGATTCTGCCGTAGTAAAGCTGCCCATCAAAAGCTATGATCACATTACGGATGTGCTGTCCCGGCTGGAGGATCAGAGCATTTTCATCAACTATTTCTCCTGGCTCCGTGCCAAGTACTATTATAATATCAATGCGATCCATCTGATCATAGAGCGGCTGTTGTCTGTGTTTGGATGCTTGGTGCTGCTGGCAATTTCGCTGAACCTGTACCGGATTCTTGCGGAGGAGGCGAATCACAAGTGCCGTCAATACGGCATGCTCCGGGCAGTTGGCATGCCCATTCCCGGTCTGCTGCTGGTTTCCTATCTGGAACTGCTGTTTGGCTTGCTGATATCCACCGTTCTATCCTTGTTTGTGTCCTTTGGGGCGCTCGCAGTGATTGACCGCATTACATATGCTTTGATCCATATGCATCTTGCCCTGCCGCTGTGGGAATATCTGCAAATCGGCGGATGGACGCTGGGAGCATTGCTTCTGGTGTTCCTGGCAATGGATATGGGGATCCTGTGGCACTATGTGCGATGCAGACCGATTGCGCTGCTGCGTGGAAGAACAAATGATGCCATGCGTGGAGGATTGCTATAAACAGAGTGAAAATACAGTTTGCTTGAAAATGGAAACTATTGCAACTTGTAAAAACAACTATATCAAAAATGATCCAACGCATCAAGTAAGACAAGTTGTTTGTTTGATAAACTCATGATTGATTCTCCTTAATTCAGTTTATTTTAATTGTTTCCTCGTGTGTCGATTTATACTCATAATTTTGCGGAAGTTCATTTCCACTTTCACTAAGTTTTTTGATTTCAGAATAATAATCATCGTTGAAAGACAACACTTTTACTCTAACATGATCGTCTGAATTCTCTTGTGTCAAATATAAGCCTAAAGTTTTTGTTAAATCTGACACCGTGCTATCTTTATAAGCTGATTCGGGAATACACAAATTAAAGTAGAGCCATATACTGCTTTCCTCAAAGACACAATCCAGAGTATCCTGTTCAATATCAACATCGAAATCAGGTCTAAACCCACCGGCAGTTCCAATTTCACTAATATAAAAGGAATGAATAAAATAATTAGTTATACTGGCTTCAGAAAAGAAACCGTTAATATCTCTTTTTGCAAGAGGCGATACAAGAGAAGTCATATAATTGTCCCATTCTATAACGTATTTTTCATTATCATCAAGAGTGGTACGTACTGTATAGTTTTTATCTTCTTCTGAATCTTCAATTGCAATTTCAACATCGCACCAAAAGTCATTAATTTTTCCGGGTGCATAACTCATTTCCTTATTTTTATTACTGCTTACAACATAAAAATCCTTATCATATTTCCTATTCATATAATCAAGGGCAAACATTTCCGCTGTTTTAGTATCAAATTTTTCATACAAATCATTTTTTTCATAACAGCCAGAAAAAGAACACAGACAGACACAGCACATAACCAACAATATTTTGCATATATTTTTCATAGCATCACCTTACTTATTTTAAGCTACAACTCAAATTCTTTGCATTTGAAAGAATATCGCCAACAGTTTTATTAACCATTTTCTCATTTATCTTGCCAAAATAGACATTCACACCTGCGGCAGCTGCCACTTCCTCATCCAAATAGGTCAGCTGCTCCAGCATACAAAGCTCCATATCCGTCAGATTGATCATTTTTAAGTCCTCCTATTAATTGTATTTTGATAAAAACTCATCGACAGAATAATCTTTGCTGATATGATAAATCTCTGCTAAGTACCACTCTCCTTCTAAATCATATTTAACATTTACTGTATGATATACCGTGGGTCCCCATTTATAAGCATCAGAGCTCAAGCAATAAAACCCTGTGCTCCACCTGTCCGGACTTCCATATATATCAACCCCCTTTCTTGCCCATATGGCTTCATCTTCGGGAAACTCTCTAAGAACTTCTATTCTATGCCACCCCGATAACTCGTGGTCATACAAGAACTGTGCATATTCAACCGCAAATTCTTCTACATGGTCAATGCTGCACAACTCTTCAAGCAGAAAGATTTGATTTTCAGCGCCGTACTTCCACTGAAACTTGCCGTCTTCCATTTCTGACATCTTGACATCGCAAGCCAGCGGGGACACAAAATACTTGTATGAATCGCCAAAGTGCTCTGTCAGGAATTCGTTCGTCAGATCCTCCGCCAGATCCTCCACACTGAAATCGAAGTAGTTGTCCTTGAAGCCGCCCCTGGTGGTTTTGACCGTCACCAGGTATTTCCCGTTCCCGGAACCGGTGCTGCGTGGATATGCCGTCAGCGTTTCGGATTGATTCAGCTCCGGCGGAATGTAATCCACATACACAAATTCTTCATCATATTTTTTGTTCAGATAGGAAATCATCTTCCAAACACGGTCGATCGTGTTTTGCTGTTTCACTGTAAGCTGGTCATATTCCGTGGGAAGCCCCTCCGCTTCCAGCAGATTCATCTGCCATTCATTTAACCGGGAGGTGGTGGATGAATTGGGATCCTGTGCAGCGCAGCCAAAAAAGCAAACACAGAGGCAGCATACGGCAGATGTCAGCAGTATATTTGGTAATTTCATAACGAATCCTTTCACAAAAAAACAGTTTCTTCTTCGGCAAATCAAAATTATATAGATTATTCAATCAAATTATACATCCATTTCAACTATACAGTCAATAGTTCCCTGTAAGAATTGTATGGTTGCATATCTATTCAACAATTCTACGCTTCAAATTGTGCAAAATTAACAAATTATTATTTGCTAAAACACAATGCAATCTGTCAATCGAGATGGATTCATCGTGCATCTTGAGATCATATGGAAAATAAAAAAACGGTCGTGGCATATCACCACAACCGCTTAGCACATATATATTTTCGATTTTATAAGGCGTACTGCCCCATTTTACCTGGTTTTCCAGAGAATATGCTCCTTTCCGTTTTGCCGACTGATCATTATCTTTTACTTTCCATAGACAAATCATCCTGTTTAAAAAAGTTGTAAATAGGAAAATTTCGAAAAGATTCATGTTCCTTCTTATCCATACATTCATAATGTACTTGAGCAACTTCTAAATCACCCAGCAGTAAATAAGCTCCAACGTAAGTGGATTCATACTCCAATTTACTTTCGACTAACATACGGAGCTGTTGCCTTTCCTCTTTCTCCAATGGTTTTTTCTATTTATCGCTTGAAAATAATTAAGTGTTCTGATGTTGTCCGGCAAATGCAAATCATTTTTATTAAGCCAATCAGCGATTTCAATTGCAGAATCCAACAGGATATCTGGAAGGCGCAAGCTGCAAGAAAATCGCCAAAGGCTTAGAGTGTGACGGTATTGCCCCCTTCCCGGTAAAATAGACACGAAAAAGCACACAA
>UMFP01051806.1_pt1 | contig 22376 bp, 9 predicted proteins | sample 1965031 | NCBI WGS metagenome assembly UMFP01 (sample SAMEA4836048, study PRJEB28245) | human gut metagenome | biome: gut microbiome; material: fecal sample | place: Denmark | collected 2008
GAATTTGCACGTTTACAGAATGATATGCATTGTTATCGTGAATTTGCGTATGCATTCAACCTGAAGGTGAAAGCTGCGAAACTGGTATTGGATTATCAATGGGGAAAGGATATCAAGAATCTGGAAGAAGCGATTCCGTTGATGGAACAAAGCTTGGAGCATTATCGCAAACTGGTGGAACTGACAGACGGGCATTATTTGTATGCGAACAGTATGCAGACTGCACAACGCCGTATTCCTATCGGTGGAGATGATGGCAAGAATAAGACTTGGAAAGAATTGCTGGTACATTATGAAAAGGAATTGGAGAACTTCAAAGCCAATCTCGCCCTGTTGAAAGAAAAGCAGAATGGAAACGCTGTTGCTGAAACTGTAGAAATCGCTGCCTGGGCTCCTGCCGCAGTAAAACTTATGTCGAATTATCCGACAGTGAAAGTAGATGAGGGTATTTCCCTGTTTACTGATATTTCCGGCAAAATAGAAGCGGTAGCTCCCGAACTGAAAGGTATGCAGGCATTCCGCTTCAATGGAAGTGAGCAACGCGAAAAGGGAACAAGCATTACTTTTGAGACGGACGCTCCGGTAAAATTAATGGTAGCTTACTTTAAGGACGACCAAAAGAAATATGCGAAAGCTCCGAAATTGGAAATTGACGCTTCCGCCAATGATTACGGACAGGCGGAACCGGTATTGACAAACGCGGTTCGTATCAACGGAATGCCTCTGGCAAATGTACACGCATATAGTTTCACGGCAGGAAAGCATACCTTGATGTTGCCCAAAGGGTATCTTCAAGTGTTGGGATTCACTGCTGCGGATACGAAAGCCCGTAATGCCGGACTTGCCGGAGACGAAGAAACAATGGATTGGCTGTTCTATTAATATTGGATAATGAAAAGATTATTACTGACAATCTCTTGTATGGTAACTGCCCTGTCCGTTCCTGCGCAACATGAAGTTCCGCAAGAACGGATGGAACAGATTTACGAGGAAGTGAAGACACCGTATAAATACGGGCTTGCTGTCGCTCCGGCGGATAATTATCATAAGATTGACTGTCCCACCGTTTTTCGTCAGGGCGACAAGTGGTTAATGACTTATGTCGTTTATAATGGCAAGAGCGGTACGGACGGCCGTGGATACGAGACATGGATAGCGGAAAGTGAAAACCTGCTCGAATGGCGTACTTTGGGACGCATCCTTTCTTATCGGGACGGTAAATGGGATTGCAACCAGCGCGGCGGTTTTCCCGCATTGCCGGATATGGAGTGGGGGGGAAGCTATGAACTGCAAACGTATAAAGGTCGTCATTGGATGACTTATATAGGTGGTGAGGGCACTGGTTACGAAGCTGTGAAAGCTCCGCTTTTTGTCGGTCTGGCATCTACGAAAGGAGACATTTCCATCGCACATGAATGGGAGTCATTGGATAAACCGATTTTGAGTATCCATGATAAGGATGCGCAATGGTGGGAAAAACTGACTCAATATAAAAGCACTGTTTATTGGGATAAAGACAAAACATTGGGAGCACCGTTTGTGATGTTCTACAATGCGGGCGGCCGTCATCCCGAAACGGATTTGAAAGGGGAACGTGTAGGAATCGCACTCTCCAAGGATATGAAAACATGGAAGCGGTACGCAGGAAATCCGGTCTTTGCACATGAAGCGGATGGAACGATTACAGGAGACGCGCATATCCAAAAGATGGGGGATCTGTATGTGATGTTCTATTTCTCCGCTTTTGAACCTTCACGAAAATACAAGGCATTCAATACGTTTGCCGCCAGCTATGACTTGGTGAACTGGACGGACTGGAAGGGAGCGGATTTGATTATTCCTTCCAAGAACTATGATGAACTGTTTGCGCATAAAAGTTATGTGGTGAAACATGACGGAGTAGTCTATCATTTCTATTGTGCGGTCAATAACGCAGAACAGCGCGGCATCGCTATTGCTACAAGCAAGCCGATGGGACGCTCGGCTGTTCGTTTCCCCAAAGCGGAAACAAAGAACCGCAGACTTATCACAGAATTGAATGAGGGCTGGAAAACCTGGATTACAGAAGCTACCCATTTAAAGGGCAATTTCATGATGCCTGCGAAAACAGTGAATATTCCCCATAATTGGGATGACTATTACGGATACCGTCAGTTAACGCATGGAAATATGCACGGAACTGCCATGTATGTGAAGGATTTCACTACAGATAAGAAAGCAGGGAAGCGATATTTTCTCCGTTTTGAAGGAGTGGGTACATATGCTACCATTAAAGTGAACGGGCAGGATTTCGGTCGCCATCCTGTGGGACGTACTACATTGACATTGGATGTTACCGATGCCTTGAAACAAGGAACCAACCGGTTGGAAGTAAAGGCCGGGCATCCGGAAATGATAGCGGATATGCCTTGGGTATGCGGCGGCTGTTCCTCGGAATGGGGATTTAGTGAAGGCTCCCAACCGTTGGGTATCTTCCGCCCTGTGGTGCTTGAAGCAACGGACGAGATTCGTATCGAGCCTTTCGGCGTACATATTTGGAATGATGAAAAGGCCGCGAATGTTTTTGTAGAGACAGAAGTTAAGAATTATGGCAAGACAACTGAAACTGTAGAGTTGGTCAATAAACTGAGTAATGCGGATGGCAAACTGGTTTTCCGTCTGGTGGAGAAAGTAACGTTGGCTCCGGGAGAAATGAAAGTGATTCGTCAGCAGTCTCCTGTCGGGAAACCCGTTTTATGGGATACGGAGAATCCATATCTCTATAAACTTGCCAGTATGATTAAGCGTGACACGAAAACGACGGATGAGATTTCTACGCCGTTCGGTATCCGTACTATAAGTTGGCCGGTGAAACGCAATGACGGAGACGGACGTTTCTATTTGAATGGAAAACCGGTATTTATTAATGGTGTATGCGAATATGAACACCAGTTCGGGCAAAGCCATGCTTTCAGCAAGGAACAGATAGCCGCAAGAGTAAAACAAATGCGTGCGGCAGGTTTCAATACTTTCCGTGACGCCCATCAACCGCATCATCTCGATTATCAGAAGTATTGGGATGAAGAGGGTGTCTTGTTCTGGACGCAATTTTCGGCTCATGTGTGGTATGACACACCGGAATTTCGTGAGAACTTCAAGAGATTGCTCCGCCAATGGGTAAAAGAACGCCGTAATTCTCCGTCGGTAGTGATGTGGGGATTACAGAATGAGAGTACTCTACCTCGTGAGTTCGCGCAAGAGTGCAGTGAAATCATCCGCGAACTAGACCCGACTGCACGTACGATGCGTGTCATCACCACTTGCAATGGCGGGGAAGGCACGGACTGGAATGTGGTTCAGAATTGGAGTGGTACATATGGTGGAGATGTGACCAAGTATGGTCGTGAACTCTCTCAATCCAACCAGTTATTGAACGGGGAGTATGGAGCTTGGAGAAGTATCGACCTGCATACGGAACCGGGAGACTTTGAAGTCAACGGAATATGGAGTGAAAGCCGTATGTGCCAACTGATGGAAACTAAAATCCGTCTGGCAGAACAGGCTAAAGATAGTGTCTGCGGACAATTCCAATGGATATTCAGCAGCCATGACAATCCCGGACGCCGACAGCCGGATGAAGCATATCGTAAAATAGATAAAGTAGGGCCGTTCAATTATAAAGGACTGGTTACCCCTTGGGAAGAGCCGTTGGACGTCTATTATATGTATCGTGCGAATTACGTTCCGGCAGCAAAAGACCCGATGGTCTATCTGGTATCCCATACATGGACAAACCGTTTTGAGAAAGGACGCCGTCGTGCCACTATCGAGGCTTATAGTAACTGTGACTCAGTATTGCTATATAACGGTGCGACTGATGAAAAATCCACTTTTCTCGGACGTAAAAAGAACAACGGAACAGGTACTCATTTTATGTGGGAAAACCGGGACATCCGTTACAATGTCCTTCGTGCCGTAGGTTACTACAAAGGAAAACCTGTTGCGGAAGACCTGTTAGTACTTGACGGACTGGAACAAGCCCCTGATTTCGAAGTTCTTTATCAGGAAGAAAAGCCTGTATTGAAAGGAGAAGCAGGATACAATTATATCTATCGTATCAACTGCGGTGGCGATAACTATACAGACAGTTTCGGTCAATCATGGTTGCAGGACAATACGAATTATTCCCGTTCGTGGGCAGAAAACTTTAAGGGACTGAATCCTTATCTTGCAAGCCAACGTATTACCAACGACCCGATTCGCGGTACTCATGATTGGGCATTGTTCCAACATTTCCGTTTCGGACGCCATCAACTGGAATACCGTTTTCCGGTATCAGATGGTACCTATCGCATTGAGTTATATTTCACGGAACCTTGGCATGGAACAGGTGGAAGTGCTTCCACTGATTGTGAAGGATTACGTATTTTCGATGTTGCCGTGAATGATTCTGTCGTGTTAGACGATTTGGATATATGGGCGGAAAGCGGGCACGACGGAGTGTGTAAGAAAGTGGTGTATGCGACAGTAAAAGGTGGAACATTGAGGATACACTTTCCGGAAGTGAAAGCAGGACAGGCTTTGGTTTCAGGTATTGCCATCGCTTCCACAAATATGGATTTGAAGCCAGCGCAATTTTCCGCGTCCGATTGGAGTTGGGAAAAAGCAAGTAAGGAAGTGATGGAAAAAACGCCGAAAGAACTTCTTCCTGAAGATAAGAACGCCCGTGTCAGCGTGGCCTACGAAGCGGAAGCCGCTACGTTGAAAGGTAAATTCCAAAAGAAAGAACACCGTAAACAGACAGGGGTGTTTTTCAGCAAAGGAAAGGGTAACAGTATCGAATGGAATGTTTCCACCGGATTGGCGCAAGTCTATGCCCTTCGTTTTAAATATATGAATACAAGCGGAAAACCAATCCCTGTATTGATGAAGTTCATTGACGCGAAAGGTGTAGTGCTGAAAGAGGATATACTTACGTTCCCGGAAACACCGGACAAGTGGAAAATGATGAGTACCACAACCGGCACATATATTAATGCCGGACACTATAAGGTGCTGCTTTCGGCAGAGAATCTGGAAGGACTGGCATTTGACGCATTGGATATTCAGTAAAGCTTTCCGGAAGTCAGGCATATAAACAGTAATAAATAGAAGCGGGGCACAAAGAAGTTTGAATATACTTCCGGTGTCCCGCTTTTTATTTAATATTTCAATCAAAGAAAAGGGTACAAAATGACGTTTTGTCCGTCTATTTGATATGAAGAAAAAAGAACGAATGAAAATATATACTTTATTGCTTGGGACATTGATAGCTTGTCCGATACAGGCACAAACAGTACATGACTGGGAAAATCATCATGTCCTGCAAATCAACCGGGAACCGGCACGGGCGGCATTTACGCCATTTACTGAACAAAAGGGGGATTGCTCCCTGTGTCTGGATGGAATGTGGAAATTCCGGTGGACTCCTGTTCCTGACCAAAAAATCATTGATTTCTATCGGGCGGACTTTGATGACAGGGACTGGACAGACTTTCCGGTTCCCGCCAATTGGGAAATAAACGGATATGGCACACCTATCTATGTATCGGCGGGATATCCGTTCAAGATTGACCCGCCCCGTGTAATGGGTGAACCGAAAGCGGAATACACTACTTATAAGGAGAGGAATCCGGTGGGGCAGTATCGCCGTACTTTTGTTCTGCCTGCTGATTGGACGGCAAAAGGACAGACATTCCTTCGCTTCGAAGGTGTTATGAGTGCTTTCTATGTTTGGATAAATGGTGAACGGGTAGGGTATAGCCAAGGGAGTATGGAACCGAGTGAGTTCAATATCACAAAGTATCTGTACTCCGGAGAAAATCAGATTGCATTGGAAGTCTACCGTTATAGTGACGGTTCTTATCTCGAAGATCAGGACTTTTGGCGCTTCGGCGGCATTCATCGCAGTATCCATCTGATGCATACGCCGGATGTCCGTATCCGTGACTATGCGGTACGTACGCTACCCTTATCAGCGGATAATCATCAGGACTTTATTTTTCAGGTAGACCCGCAATTCAGTGTTTATAGAGGATTCACAGGTAAAGGTTATACTATACAGGGAGTTTTGAAAGATGCTTCGGGAAAAGATGTGGTAACTTTGCAAGGAGACGTGGAAGATATACTCGATTTGGAGCATAAGGCAAGCCGGATGAACGAGTGGTATCCGCAACGCGGTCCCCGCAAAACGGGACGTCTGTCGGCTGTTGTCAAATCCCCTTACAGGTGGACGGCGGAAACACCTTATTTATATAGGCTGTATCTTACACTGCAAGATTCTGACGGGAAAGTGATAGAACAAGTAGAGCAGCCGGTAGGTTTCCGCTCTGTTAAAATAGAGAACGGGCAACTGCTGGTAAATGGCAATCCTGTTCGTTTTCGGGGCGTAAACCGCCATGAACATGATCCTCGCACAGCCCGTGTCATGACGGACGAACGTATGCTTCAAGATATTCTTCTGATGAAACAGGCTAATATCAATGCCGTGCGTACCAGTCATTATCCGAATGTAAGCCGTTGGTATGAACTCTGCGACAGCATAGGGCTTTATGTGATGGACGAAGCGGATATTGAAGAGCATGGATTGCGGGGGACACTGGCGAGTACTCCCGATTGGCATGCTGCATTTATGGATCGCGCTGTCCGTATGGCTGAACGTGATAAGAATTACCCAAGTATCGTAATGTGGAGTATGGGAAATGAAAGTGGTTATGGCCCTAACTTTGCGGCTATCTCGGCATGGTTGCATGATTTTGACCCTACCCGTCCTGTGCATTATGAAGGTGCGCAAGGAACGGACGGTAATCCTGACCCGAAGACTGTGGACGTAATCAGCCGTTTTTATACACGGGTGAAACAGGAATATCTGAATCCGGGTATTGCTGAAGGGGAAGACATGGAACGGGCGGAAAATGCACGTTGGGAACGGTTACTGGAGATTGCGGAACGTACTAATGATAATCGTCCGGTAATGACCAGTGAATATGCCCATTCAATGGGGAATGCATTAGGTAATTTCAAGGAATATTGGGACGAGATATACAGTAATCCGCGTATGTTGGGTGGATTTATCTGGGATTGGGTGGATCAGGGGATTTATAAAACATTACCCGACGGGCGTACTATGGTGGCTTATGGCGGTGACTTCGGTGACAAGCCTAATTTGAAAGCCTTCTGCTTTAACGGATTGTTGATGAGCGACCGTGAAACTACGCCCAAATATTGGGAAGTGAAGAAAGTATATGCTCCGGTTCTGCTGGGAATGGAGAATGGAGACTTGAAAGTGACCAACCGGAATCATCATATTGATTTATCATCATATCGTTGTCTGTGGACATTATCTGTGGATGGTAAGGAGAAAGAACGGGGGGAATTGATATTGCCCGAAGTTGCTCCGGGAAAAACAGGAACAATGACTTTGCCTGATTTCCGTTCATTGTCAGACAAAAGCTCTTCCAACAAAAGGAATACAGGAAAAGATGCAGCAAAGCCTGCTGCTGATTGTCAGCTTAAAGTGAGTATCGTCCTGAAATCAGATGCTCTTTGGGCAAAAGCGGGACATGAAGTAGCTTGGGAACAATTCTGTTTGCGGAAAGGTGATTTGTTATCTGCCGAACTAGCCAACAAGGGGCAATTAGAAATAAAAGAGGATAGTAAAACTCTGCAAGTCAGCGGACGCGGCTTTTCCGTACAATGGAAGAAGACAGTGACCGGAAGCATGACTTCCCTTATTTATAATGGTAAAGAGATGTTGGCGCACTCCGACGATTTTCCGGTTCAACCCGTAACACAGGCTTTCCGTGCTCCGACCGATAATGACAAGAGTTTTGGAAACTGGTTGGCGAAAGACTGGAAATTGCATGGGATGGATAATCCGCAAATAAGTCTGGAATCTTTCGACCATCAGTTGCGCGAAGATGGAGCTGTGATTGTTCAAGTCCGGACAAATAATGTATATAAAGAAGGCAAGATAACGACTACATCAGTTTATACTATCTGTTCTGACGGAACGATTGACCTGAAAACAACTTTCCTGCCGCAAGGAGTACTTCCCGAACTGCCCCGATTGGGGATTGCGTTCTGTCTTTCTCCGTCTTATGATACGTTTATATGGTATGGAAGAGGGCCACAGGACAACTATCCTGATCGTAAAACTTCTGCCGCCACAGGGCTGTGGAAAGGAACGGTAGATGAGCAATATGTGCATTATCCCCGTCCGCAGGATAATGGGAATAAAGAGGAAGTGCATTATCTGACGTTGATGGACAAACAAAATAAAGGCATCCGTATAGATGCGGTGGAAGAGGTATTCTCAGCATCTGCCTTGCACTATACTGCGCAGGACTTGTACAAAGAGACACATGATTGTTATTTAAAACCACGTGCCGAAGTTATTCTCAGCTTGGATGCCGCCGTGCTCGGGTTAGGGAATAGCAGTTGCGGTCCGGGCGTCTTGAAGAAATATGCCATCGGGAAGAAGGAACATACCTTACATATACGTATAACTAAAAAATGAATTATTAAATAACTAACACAATAATAAAAGTAAGAATGAAAAAAGTAACCACTTTATTATCAACCTTGGCATTGGCAACTACCCTGGCTGCTCAGAATCTTCCGCAGACGGAACGGCAATACCTTTCCGGTCGCGGATGCGATGACATGGTAGAATGGGACTTCTTCTGTACCGACGGACGCAACTCCGGCAAATGGACGAAGATTGGCGTTCCGTCCTGTTGGGAATTGCAAGGCTTTGGTACTTATCAGTACGGAATCACCTTTTACGGTAAAGCTTTTCCCGAAGGGATCGCCGACGAAAAAGGAATGTATAAGTATGAGTTTGAAGTTCTCGAAAAGTTTCGCGGACAGCAAGTGAATCTTGTCTTTGAAGCTTCCATGACAGATACGGAAGTGAAAGTGAACGGGCGAAAGGTCGGCTCGAAACATCAGGGAGCTTTCTACCGTTTCTCGTATAATGTTACGGACTTCTTGAAATATGGTAAAAAGAACCTGTTGGAAGTAACAGTATCCAAAGAAAGTGAGAACGCGAGTGTGAACCTTGCCGAACGCCGTGCCGACTATTGGAACTTCGGTGGTATCTTCCGTCCTGTATTTCTGGAAGTGAAGCCTGCCGTCAATCTGCGTCACATTGCCATTGACGCGCAAATGGATGGTTCGTTCCGCGCGAATTGCTATACGAATATATCGAATGACGGAATGAGTGTCCGTGCACAGATTTCAGATAGCAAAGGCAAGAAACTGGCCGAAACAACTGTTCCGGTAAAAGCCGGTGGAGACTGGACTTCTATCCAACTGAACGTCTCTAATCCCGCCCTGTGGACAGCGGAAACACCGAATCTCTATAAGGCACACTTCTCATTACTGGACAAGAACGGCAAAGTATTGCATAACGAAACGGAAACATTCGGCTTCCGCACTATCGAAGTACGCGAAAGTGACGGGCTTTATGTCAACGGGGTACGTATCAATGTGCGTGGTGTCAACCGCCATAGCTTCCGCCCGGAAAGCGGGCGTACATTGAGCAAAGCGAAGAATATCGAAGATGTCCTTTTAATGAAGGATATGAATATGAACTCTGTTCGTCTGAGCCATTATCCGGCTGACCCTGAATTTTTGGAAGCGTGTGATTCTCTCGGATTATATGTGATGGACGAACTGGGTGGCTGGCATGGCAAGTATGATACTCCGACCGGAGTCCGCCTGATTGAAGGTATGATAGAGCGTGACGTGAATCATCCTTCCATTATTTGGTGGAGCAATGGCAATGAAAAAGGATGGAACACGGAACTGGACGGAGAATTCCATAAATATGACCCGCAGAAACGTCCGGTCATTCATCCGCAAGGTAACTTCTCCGGTTTTGAAACCATGCATTATCGTTCCTATGGGGAAAGTCAGAACTATATGCGTCTGCCGGAAATCTTTATGCCCACTGAATTTCTTCACGGCTTGTATGATGGCGGGCACGGTGCCGGATTGTATGATTATTGGGAAATGATGCGCAAGCATCCCCGTTGTATCGGCGGCTTCTTATGGGTACTGGCAGACGAAGGGGTTAAACGTGTGGATATGGACGGCTTCATTGATAATCAAGGTAACTTTGGTGCTGACGGTATTGTAGGCCCGCATCACGAAAAGGAAGGCAGTTATTACACTATCAAGCAGTTATGGAGTCCTGTACAAATAATGGACACTTCTATTGACAGGCAATTCGACGGCAAGTTATCCGTAGAAAACCGCTATGATTACCTGAATCTGAACACCTGCCGTTTCCTCTGGAAACAAGTGAAATTCCCTTTGGCGACAGATGTTCCCAATGCCGGCACTAAAGTTGTAAAACAAGGTGAAGTGCAAGGTAGTGATATTGCCGCTCATTCAGCAGGCATATTAGATCTTAAAACAACCATTCTCCCTGATGCGGACGCTCTCTTTGTGACGGCTGTCGACAAATACGGTCATGAACTTTGGCGTTGGATATTCCCGATAGATAAATTGAATCAGGTAAAAGAGGAACTTTCTCCGTTATCCGGCAAAGCAACTTACACTGAAACAGATAATGACCTTACAGTAAAAGCGAACAATCATACTTTTGTCTTCTCAAAGAAAGACGGTCAGTTGAAAGGTGTATCTGTAAACAACCGCAAAATCAGTTTTGCCAACGGTCCCCGTTTCATCGGTGCCCGTCGCGCAGACCGTTCACTAGACCAGTTCTATAATCACGATGACGAAAAGGCTAAGGAAAAAGACCGCACTTACAGCGAATTTCCCGATGCGGCCGTATTTACCAAACTTGATGTAAGGGAAGACGGTGGCAACCTAATTATCACCGCTAATTATAAATTAGGAAACTTGGATAAAGCCCAATGGACAATCAATCCGAGCGGAATTGTTACACTCGACTATACTTATAACTTCTCCGGCGTAGTAGACCTGATGGGAATCTGTTTCGACTATCCTGAAGAACAAGTAATCAGTAAACGCTGGTTAGGAGCAGGCCCTTATCGTGTATGGCAAAACCGTATTCATGGTACACAATACGATATTTGGGAAAATGACTATAACGACCCTATTCCGGGTGAAACCTTTACTTATCCTGAGTTCAAAGGTTACTTCGGGGATGTTTCCTGGATGAATATCCGCACGAAAGAGGGTACAATCAGCCTGACAAACGAAACACCCGGCACTTACATCGGAATATATCAACCCCGTGATGGTCGTGACCGTTTGCTTTACACGCTTCCCGAAAGTGGAATCTCCGTACTGAACGTGATTCCGCCCGTACGTAACAAAGTAAACTCAACAGATTTGTGCGGCCCTTCTTCACAACCCAAGTGGGTGAATGGTTCGCAAACGGGACGAATCGTTTTCCGGTTTACAGAATAAGAATAAAAGTACTCAAATACAACTGAACGAATATGCCAGAAGAGAGAATGCTACTTTCTTTTGGCATATTTTTCTGTATATGGGCCGGCTTTGGCAGGTTTTTACTATTTTTGCCGATATATATCATTCACGCATTATTCCTATGTACACAATATTGATTATAGAAGATGAACCCCGGGTAGCTAATCTGCTGATGAACGGTCTGGAAGAGAATGGCTATCAGGTAATGGTGGCATATGATGGTCTGATGGGACTCCGGCTTTTTCAGGCACATTCATTCGATCTGGTCATTTCCGATATTGTCCTGCCGAAAATGAACGGATTTGAGTTATGCAAGGAAATACGCAAAGTAAATTCTTGTATTCCTATACTGATGTTGACGGCACTGGGGGCTACTGACGATAAGTTGGACGGGTTTGATGCCGGTGCGGATGATTATATGGTGAAACCTTTCGATTTCAGGGAACTGAATGCAAGGATAAAAGTATTGTTGAAACGGGGAAATAGTGATAAAAAGGATTTGCCGCATGAACTTTCCTATGCAGATTTACGTATCGATTTGCAAGGCAAGAATGTAGAACGGAACGGTATATCTATCAAACTTTCCCCAAAAGAATATAACCTGTTGCTCTATATGGTAGAGAATGCCGAAAGAGTATTGAGTCGGATTGAAATAGCTGGAAAAGTATGGAATACCCATTTTGATACGGGAACTAACTTCATTGACGTATATATCAACTACCTTCGCAAAAAGATAGACCGGAATTTTGAACCGAAACTCATCCACACCAAAGCCGGAATGGGTTTCATACTAACCGACAAATTATGAAAATCAGGACAATGCTGACCCTGCAATATGCAGGACTGACCGCAGCGGTATTTCTTGTATTCGTTATAGCTGTCTACTACGTGAGTGAACATTCACGCAGCAATGCCTTTTTTCGGAATCTGCAAAGTGAAGCGATAACAAAGGCGCATCTTTTTCTGAATAATCAAGTGGATGCCGCAACGATGCAATCCATTTACCTGAATAACCGGCAGTTTATCAATGAGGTGGAAGTAGCTGTCTATACCCCGGACTTCCGGATATTATACCATGACGCTCTCCAAAATGATATAATCAAGGAAACTCCTGAAATGGTCACCCGCATCTTGAAACGAAAGACTATCAATTTCTATGTCAATGAATATCAGGCGGTAGGACTTGTCTATACCTTTGAAGGGAAAGAATATATCGTTACCGCTGCCGCCTATGACGGCTATGGGTATGCCAATCGGGATGCTTTGAGGAATATGTTAATCCTGTTATTTATCGGCGGACTGACAATACTGGCAGTTGTAGGCTATATCCTTGCTAAAAGTACCCTGAAGCCGATACGCAGCATTGTGAAGGAAGCGGAAAATATCACCGCATCCCATATCGACAAAAGGCTTCCCGTAAAAAACGAACAGGATGAATTAGGAGAACTCTGTATTGCGTTCAATAACCTGTTGGAACGCTTGGAGAAATCATTCAACTCACAAAAAATGTTTGTAAGCAATGTCTCCCACGAACTCCGTACTCCTATGGCTGCGCTTACGGCGGAACTGGATCTGGCATTGCTGAAAGAGCGTACAGCGGAACAGTATCAGTCAGCTATCGGCAATGCTTTGCAGGACGCCCATCGAATCATCAAGCTGATTGACGGACTACTGAACCTTGCCAAGGCGGATTACCAATCGGAACAAATCAAGATGGAGGAAGTCCGTCTGGATGAATTGCTGTTGGACGCACGGGAGTTAGTGTTGAAAGCTCATCCGGAATATCATGTCGAACTCGTATTCGATCAGGAAGCTGAAAACGACAATGTCCTGACTGTTGTCGGGAACAATTATCTGCTGACTACCGCATTCGTGAACCTGATAGAGAACAACTGCAAATATTCTTCCAACCGGAGCTCATTCGTGCTGATTTCCTTTTGGGAACAATCGGCTGTCATCCGCCTGTCGGACAATGGCGTGGGAATCTCCGACAAGGACAAGGAGAACCTGTTCCAGCTATTCTATCGTGGAGAAAACAAAGCTTTTGCTTCCGGGCATGGCATCGGCATGACTCTGACTCAAAAAATCATTCATTTACATAAAGGAGAACTGACCGTATCTTCCCATCAGGGCGAGGGCACTACTTTTGTGGTAAAGCTCCCTCATATCTGACACTCCCTGATAATATTCTAATGATTTTCTAATACCACTCTAATATATCTCTAACAGCTTCCCGGTGGAGCTGTCCTTACCTTTGCATCGTGATTGAAAAAATGCAATTCGTAACTTTAAAAATAAGAGATTATGATGTGGAAGAAGAAATTGCGCCAACCGCAGTACTCATTCAATTCAGAAAAAGTTTTTCTGGTTGCTACCCAACCGGGCAAATCTGTCTATTCATATTTGCAGACCACTCGGCTCGGGTTGACAAAAGGAGAAGTGGAACAACGTCAATCCACCTATGGAAAGAATGAAGTAGTTCACGAGCAGAGAAAGAATCCCTTTATCCTGTTTATCAAGACATTTATAAATCCGTTTATCGGAGTTCTCACCGGACTGGCTATTGTATCCCTGATTTTGGATGTACTCATGGCTTCACCGGGAGAGCAGGAGTGGACGGGTGTCATCATTATTGCGTCTATGGTCGTGTTCAGTGCCATTCTGCGTTTTTGGCAGGAGTGGAGAGCAAGCGAAGCCACCGACTCTTTGATGAAGATGGTAAAGAATACGTGTTTGGTAAAACGGGCAGGGGCTCAGGAAGAAGAGTTGGATATTACAGAACTTGTTCCCGGAGACATTGTCTATCTGGCTGCCGGAGATATGGTTCCGGCTGATATCCGCATTATCGAGTCAAAAGACCTGTTCATCAGTCAGGCATCACTGACCGGAGAATCAGAACCTATTGAGAAATTGCCGGAAGTCAGGGGAAAGCAATACCGCAGTGGGAGTGTGGTAGAATTGGATAATATCTGTTATATGGGTTCCAACGTGATTAGTGGTGCTGCAAAAGGCATTGTCTTTGAAACGGGAAATAAGACTTATCTGGGCACTATTGCCAGAAGTCTGGTGGGGCATAGGGCTACCACTGCTTTCGATAAAGGAATCAGTAAAGTTAGTTTTTTGTTGATTCGCTTTATGTTGGTCATGGTTCCTTTTGTGTTTCTGGTCAACGGTTTCACAAAGGGAGACTGGTTTCAGGCTTTCATCTTTGCCATTTCCGTTGCCGTAGGGCTTACACCGGAAATGCTTCCGATGATTGTCACCGCCAATCTTTCCAAAGGTGCGCTAGCCATGTCGAAAAAGAAAACAATCGTGAAGAACCTGAACGCGATTCAGAACTTCGGCGCCATGAATATACTCTGTACGGACAAGACAGGGACACTGACTTGTGACAAAATAGTGTTGGAGAAATATATAAATGCAGATGGAAGCGGTGACAATAGTAAACGTATTCTTCGCCATGCCTATTTCAACAGCTATTTTCAGACCGGATTAAGGAATCTGATGGATAAAGCGATTCTCTCCCACGTAAGAGAACTGAATTTGGAGCATTTGAAGGATGATTATACGAAGGTAGATGAAATTCCCTTTGATTTTACACGCCGGAGAATGTCCGTAGTTATAGAAGACCGTTTGGGCAAACGGCAGATTATCACTAAGGGGGCGGTGGAAGAAATTCTCGATGTATGTACATATGCGGAATTCGACGGACAGATTCATCCTTTGACTGACGACTTGAAAGTCAAGGCACAAAAGATAAGTGAAGAAATGAACCGGCAGGGAATGAGAGTACTGGCGGTTTCCCAAAAGAGTTTTATCGAAAAGAACGGAAACTTTGCAGTCGAAGATGAAAAAGAAATGGTATTGATAGGTTATCTTGCTTTTCTTGACCCGCCTAAACCGTCTGCCGCCGAAGCGATAGAGCAATTGTATGTACATGGAGTGGAGGTCAAGATATTATCAGGAGATAATGACATCGTAGTGAAGGCGATTGCCCGTCAGGTAGGCATCGACACTACCCGTTCTCTTACGGGGATGGATATCGAGAATATGGATGAACCGGCAATGAAAGAAGCGGTAAGGAGCACTACGCTATTTTCTAAACTGACCCCGTTGCAAAAGACACAAATAATCTCTCTTTTGCAAGAGCAGGAAAATACGGTTGGCTTCTTGGGCGACGGCATTAACGATGCCGGTGCTCTGCGGCAATCAGATATTGGAATTTCTGTGGATTCGGCGGTAGATATAGCGAAAGAGAGTGCCGACATTATCTTGTTGGAGAAAGATTTGCTAGTGTTGGAAGATGGTGTACTGGAGGGACGAAAGACCTTTGGCAACATCAATAAATACATTAAGATGACAGCCAGTTCAAACTTCGGGAATATGTTCAGCGTGATATTTGCAAGCGCATTCCTGCCTTTTCTTCCGATGATGCCGATACATCTGCTTATTCAGAATTTGCTGTATGACATTTCGCAGACAACCATTCCGTTTGACCGTATGGATCCGGAATTTCTGAAGAAGCCACGCAAATGGGATGCGTCTGATTTGAGCCGTTTTATGATTTATATCGGTCCTATCAGTTCTATCTTTGATATTGCCACCTATTTGGTCATGTGGTATGTCTTTAGCTGTAACAGTCCCGAGCATCAGACCTTGTTTCAGACCGGATGGTTCGTTGAAGGGCTATTGTCACAGACTTTGATTGTCCATATGATACGCACACGAAAGATTCCATTCATACAAAGCCGGGCAACATGGCCTGTAATGGGAATGACGCTATTAATCATGGCAGTAGGAATTCTTATACCCTTCACGTCTTTCGGACGTTCCATTGGATTGCAGGCTCTTCCATTAAGCTATTTCCCCTGGCTGATAGGTATTCTGCTTTCTTATTGTATCTTGACGCAAGTTATTAAGAATTGGTATATCAGGAAGTTTGTACGTTGGCTATAAATAGTAGGTTTACTAAAAAATTGATAATCAATTAATGTGGCATTAGCAGGATATTCTTCCTGTTGATACCACATTATAGAAATCTATTTAACTCTTTTACCAACAAATGAACAGTAGTAGAAGATTCGTGTTGTGCCGGGTTATTCCCGTCAAATTGTTTCATGATAGTTTTAGCGTGATTAATAGCTTGTTCTTGTTTAGTAAACAAAACATTGAACATTTTAGAACTTACATCCGATTTTTTTGTATAAGCAAATCCGAGCAGAGTACTCAGCATTTTTTCATACTTGGAACGATGTAAAGCCCCTTGGTACAGATTAAAATGTAGTAAAAACCAAAATTCAAAAGCTTGGTTGCTGTAGGCCACCTCAAAACCATTCTGTTGTGCCAATAAGATTGCAGAGTTAAAATCATTTTCAGGAAAGTCATCTTTATCAAAAACCACCCAATTCTGATTATATGTCCGTCCCTTTAGCTTTTCTTGCTCTTTTATATTGATAGCCTTTTGTACTAATGCTAATGTTCCCATACCTTGCCCGATGGCTTTCACATTGGCAGAGGTCAAACGAAAAGCATTAAAATAGTCCGGTTCAGTATTAACTCCTTCGCAAATAATCAGAAATGTTTGTTTTACTTCACGTACGCCGCTAATACGTGTTATCTTTCTTTCGATACGCGGATTTATATTTTTCCTTTTAGCCGCCATAGCTTAATTTTCTTGAGTATTAAACAAACGGGTTAAATCTCCAACAATTGGAATTGCTCCATATTTTCCTGATAAATAATCTTTTTCAAATGAAGCATCATTACGTACTTTATACTCTGCCAACGAATAAAGTTCAGTTGCACCATAACGGTCTTTTTGTGTAAACCAAATCTGATCCCTCCGGAATATGTCAGCACTTAACAAGTTTGTATCGTGAGTAGTGAAAATTAATTGGGCATTTCGTGGATTTGTTTCTTTTGAATTGAACAAGGCAATAATTCTACATGTGAGAAGCGGATGCATTTTTGAATCAAATTCATCTATAATAAGACGCTTTCCATTATCCAAAGCATCAATGATAGGGTATGCCAGCGAAAAATACTTTATTGTGCCTTCCGATTCATTTTTCCTGAATGGGAAAGTAATAGTTTTGACTTCATTACCTTTCTCATCATATTGCGTGTGTGTACTCACGATAGCATTATCAATTTTTTCAATACTTTCAATGCCTAAATCAGCATAACGGGAAAATTCAATAATTCTCTGTTTCATTATGCTATCATCCAATTGGATGGCTGCCGTATTCCATATCTTTTCATCGTTAGAACCTGAAATAATAGTAGTCTCATTCAGCCATTGCATTATCTCTACCGCTGTGGGGTCATTGAATTGCGCCGCAACAGAAAGCAATAATGCATTTGCTCTCACCATTCGTTTACCTGCAAGTTCTTTGCCAACGACAAACTTAGTATGAATATCAAAACTATCTTTTCCCCGATAAAATAATTCTACTTCCTTAGCCCTCTTTTTATTGGCTTTTTGATAAAGCCATTCCGAATGTACTAATGAATTATCAGCTTCAAATCCATAACGGTATTGATTATCTTCATCACAGAATATCGCTTCAAAATAACTTGGTTCACTCGCTGTAAGCGAATTTAACCGAAAACTTTCTATATTAACACGTTCCCCTGCCTGAATATCCTTCGACGAATTTATCACATACCATTTAAAGAACTCAAATGCCTTAATGAAATTAGATTTGCCGGATGCATTAGCACCATAAACAACCGCACTCTTCATCAATGATAATCCGGCAGTCCCTACACCAAAGATTATATCTTCAGCCGGAATCTGTATTTCTTTCAAAGCCGACGCTACTAATGACAATGTAGATTGCTCTTTGAAAGATAGAAAATTTCCTATTGTAAATTGAATAATCATATTTTAATCGATTTATTTGAGAACTTATCACAAATATACCGTTTATTTTCAGTAATAAGTATATTTATTAGGTGAATTATATTATTTTATGTCTTACGGGATGCAATTAGTATAGTATACCACATTCTCATTTTCTGTCTAATGGGCTTTATAGAGCCGTAAAGGTTTATTTAACAGGATACAATGTAAAAAGCTGATTTTAATAACTATATTCGTGAAATAAATAATTTGCTAACACACAAATAACACCCAATGAGAATGAGACACTGTCTATTCATTTTTTTGCCGGTATTTATATTTATTAGCCCTAATTCCTAGACAGTCATTCATGAAAACAACTCTTTGGGCAACTCTTTTTCATATGCTTCATGTCATGGAAAAATAAGATTGCTCTCATTTTTGTAAAATAGTTCTGTTGTTCAGTTGTAAAAATAATCTAAATAAAATTATATCTACTCATGCTGTCATGCAGAACGTAGTGAAGCCTCTGCTCTTATGAATGATGCAGAGAAAAGATACCTTACTTTACTTCGGATGACAGGACGTTTTTTTCTCTCATTCTTTACATTCCTTCGAGAAACGGTAATTTCACGGTTGGGCAACGAGATTTGTGTCGTTGCCCAACCGTGAAAATCTCATTGCCCAACGGTGATTTCATGTATGTCGATAAATAGTTTGTACATACACTTCCTCAAAACAGCTAATCCGGCAAACAAAACAGCCTTTTGAAGAGGTAAAAGCAATCATTATTCTATGTTTTAGCCATTGTAGAATCGTATTTTCCCGACCAACGTACAAGTGAGGAGGAAATATATGAATCATTTATTATACTTTGCTGAATATCAGATTAATATATAAACATGTGCAATTATTCCAGAAGAAAAAGAGGGTAATTTTTCCCAATTATTGAAGCGAACTGTTTTTTGTCCATTTCAAGAAAGTGGAGGGTATGAGTGAGTAAATTGATTCTTTTTTCACTATTTTTCGACATATATCTTTATGATATCGTCAAAAAACAATCAAATTACAGAATATTTTCAATCGTTCTCGAACTGTTATATTGATAGTGAGTACAAAAAAGGTTGGCTTTCGTCTTTACTTTAGTAAAATATAGATTAGAATGAAAAACCGACTGAAACAACAAATATTTGTATTCTCTCTATTGGCATGGACTGCTTTCTGTCCTGCCGATGCACAACAAACGCGTTCACTTCGCGATCAATTTCTGAACCCGTCCGATGAAGCGAAACCTTGGACATTTTGGTACTGGATGTATGGCGCTGTGTCCAAAGAGGGGATTACCGCCGATTTGGAAGCAATGAAACATGCAGGACTCGGAGGTACGTACCTGATGCCGATTAAAGGTATAAATGAAGGTTCCCAATATAATGGCAAAGCACAACAGTTAACCCCTGAATGGTGGGAAATGGTACGTTTCAGCATGGAAGAAGCCGACCGGTTAGGATTGAAACTGGGAATGCATATTTGTGACGGTTTTGCATTGGCAGGAGGGCCTTGGATCACTCCCAAAGAATCCATGCAGAAAGTCGTTTGGAGCGATACGATTGTTAATGGCGGAAAACTTGATGCATTGCGTCTGCCACAACCGGAAGTTTATGAGAATTATTATGAAGATATTGCATTGTTTGCTTTACCGGTAGAAGATGAAGTAGATGAAATGCCTGCCAAAATCACATGCGTAAACTTGGCGATAACGGATAATATAAAGCCCGCCCAAACAGTGAATATGGATGCAGCAGGAGTTATCCGCTCTTCGTATCCATGCTATATCCAATACGAATACGGGCAACCTTTTACCTGCCGGAACATAGAAATAGTCTTGAATGGCAATAATTATCAGGCACATCGCTTGAAAGTGATGGCAAGTGATGACGGTGTCAATTACCGTTTCGTAAAACAATTGGTTCCTGCCCGTCAGGGATGGCAGAATACAGATGAAAACTCCACGCATAGTATTCCCGCAACTACTGCCCGTTATTTCCGTTTCTATTGGACACCCGAAGGGAGTGAACCGGGAAGTGAAGATATGGATGCCGCGAAATGGAAGCCCAATTTGAAAATAAAACAACTGCGCCTGCATCGGGAAGCCCGTCTGAATCAGTGGGAAGGAAAAGCCGGACTGGTATGGCGTGTAGCTGAATCCACTAAGGAAAGAGAAATAGGGAAAAAGGATTGTTATTCACTTTCACAGATTATTAATCTGACGGAACAATACAATAATATCCCTGCCAGTCATTCTAAAAAGAAAACATTGACTGCCATTCTCCCTGAAGGTAAATGGAAATTACTCCGCATGGGGCATACTGCTACCGGACATACCAATGCGACAGCCGGTGGCGGAAAGGGACTGGAATGTGATAAGTTCGATCCGGCAACAGTAAGAAAACAGTTTGATAACTGGTTTGCGCAAGCATTTGTAAAAACGAATCCGGAAGTGGCACGGCGTGTACTGAAATATATGCATGTGGACAGTTGGGAATGCGGAAGTCAGAACTGGAATCATAATTTCGCAACTGAATTCAAGAAACGCCACGGCTATGACCTGATACCTTATTTACCCCTATTGGCAGGTATTCCCATGGAAAGTGCCGAACGGAGCGAAAAGATCCTGCGGGATGTACGTACAACGATTGCCGGACTGGTAGTCGATGTTTTCTATCAGGTACTGGCAGACTGCGCCAAAGAGTATGATTGTCAGTTTTCAGCGGAGTGTGTAGCACCGACAATGGTGAGTGACGGCTTGCTGCATTACCAAAAGGTAGATCTTCCTATGGGAGAATTTTGGCTGAACAGTCCTACCCATGATAAACCGAATGATATGCTCGATGCCATCAGCGGTGCCCATATCTACGGAAAGAATATCATTCAGGCGGAAGGATTCACCGAAGTGCGTGGCACATGGAATGAATACCCCGGAATGTTGAAAGCATTGTTGGATCGTAATTACGCATTAGGAATCAATCGTCTCTTCTACCACGTATATGTACATAATCCCTGGCTAGAGCGCAAACCCGGCATGACACTGGATGGCATCGGGCTTTTCTTCCAACGTGACCAGACTTGGTGGGATAAGGGCGCTAAAGCCTTTTCCGAATATGCTGCCCGTTGCCAGTCGTTATTGCAGTACGGGCATCCGGTGACAGATATCGCAGTATTCACAGGTGAGGAAGTGCCGAGACGTTCGGTATTACCTGAGCGACTGGTTCCGTCCCTTCCGGGGATCTTCGGTGCGGAACGTGTGGAAAGCGAACGCGTTCGTTTGGCGAATGAGGGACAGCCTTTGCGTGTACGTCCGGTAGGCGTTACTCATTCCGCGAATATGGCTGATCCTGAAAAATGGGTGAATCCGCTTCGGGGATATGCTTATGACAGTTTTAACAAGGATGCACTATTGCGTTTGGCAAAAGTAGAAAATGGCAGAATGATATTGCCGGGCGGAGCCAGTTATAAGGTTTTGGTACTGCCGAATGCCCGTCCGATGAATCCTGAATCGGTGGAACTTTCGCCGGAAGTGAAACAAAAGGTCAATGAACTGAAAAAAGCAGGTGTGCTGATTCCTGCCATTCCTTATATGGAGGACGACTTCTCTGCATATGGACTGGAACGTGATTTGATTGTGCCGGAAGACATTGCCTGGACACATCGTCACGGTGAATTGGGAGATATTTATTTTATTGCCAATCAGAGAGAAGAAACACGTACGTTCACCGCAAGTATGCGTATCACCGGAAGCCAACCGGAGTGTTGGAATCCCGTGACGGGTGAGATTGAAACGAATCCCCTTTACGAACTGAAAGATAATCGCACGGAAGTAACTTTGACATTGGCTCCCAATGAGTCGGTATTCGTTGTCTTTTCCACGGAAGAAGCCCGTAATGGTCATAATAGTGATACGCAAAAACAGTGGAAAGAGAAAAAAAACTCCACTGGAAATATTGAGGAAGTAACTTTTGAACCGGAAGAGTATAAAGTCACTTTCCTGAACAATGGAAAAGAAATAACCCGGAAAACACTGTTTGACTGG